>Ga0222713_10001423_pt1 | contig 26813 bp, 20 predicted proteins | sample C33_649DmetaG_FD_165061 | JGI IMG/M metagenome (GOLD analysis project Ga0222713, IMG submission 165061) | Estuarine water microbial communities from San Francisco Bay, California, United States - C33_649D | ecosystem: Environmental > Aquatic > Marine > Unclassified | place: USA: California... | reverse complement strand
GAGGCAATGGGGCAATGAGGCAATGGAGTGCCCGTATGGGTGAATGAGCCAATGGAATGGCCGCAATCACTCAATCATTCAATCACTCAATTACATTGCGGGAATTGCATTAACCCATTAGCCAATGGCGGCAATTCCATTGCCTCATTGCCTCATTGCCTCATTGCCCCATTGCCTAATTCTTAAGCGACCTCAAAGATCCGTACCCGTCGCAGCAGCAGATCGCCGGCCCAGGCAAATGCCGCGAAGAGCACCAGCCACGGCCACAGGGCGATGCGCGAAGCGCGTGAGTCGCCGGCGCCGCGCTCGAGGGCGGCGGGTTCCGGCATGACCGACCCGCCCGTGGAATCGGCGATGGCCGCGAGCAGCGACGTGTCGGGCTGCTGGAAGCGATATTCGGCCCCCTGGTCGGGCACAAAACTCCGCGACAAGGCTGATGTATCCGGTAGCGTGGCGTCCACCAGTTCGGCGTCGACGGCCACGGTCGAATCAGTCGTGAGCCTGGCTTCGTAGCGGCCGGGCGCCACCTGACGAGCAACAAGCGTGCGCTCGATGTCGCCGGCCTTCACGCGGATGTTGGGACGCATGAGATTGCGCGGCTTGCCCTGTTCGTCGCGAGCCTCGACGGTCAACGTCACCGATCGACTGGTGCCGCGCGCAGCGCCCACTTCCATGTCGAGTGCCCATGGCACAGGGCGCTGACCGGCGAGTTCACGCACAACCGCGGAGAAGAAGGGACCGTAGCCGCGCCACCGCACCCAGTCGGCGGCCCAGCGGTCCTTCACGTCGGACGCGAACACGGCCGCACGACCGGCGCCAATCGGCCAGAACGCGAGGAGTGGGTCCTCTTCCTCGGTGCCGAGCATCTCAAGCGCCGTGTCCTTGATCACCGTCGCCGTACGGCCACGCAACGCGGGTGCCGTCGAAAAATCGATCCCGTCAAGGAACCCGAGATGTTTCACCACGGGCTTCAGCGGCTTTTCGTCGAAGCCCGGGGACATGATGTCCTTGGCTTCCTTCACGAAGATCTGCGGCACGTCCTTGGGATTGTCGGCGGCATAGTTGCGGCCCTTGCCCCACTTGGCGATATTCGTCAGCAACTCACGGTCGGCAGCCGCGCCCATGGCGACCGTGGACACGGTCATCTTCTCCGCGACCATCTTGTTGACGAGCGTCTCGTAATCGTCGGGATACGACCGGCCATCCGAAAGCAGCAACACGTGTTTCGCGCGCGCCTTCAACTTCTGCAGCGCCATGTAGCCCTGCTCCACCGCCGGAAAAATCAGCGTGTGACCACTCGGCTCGATGCCGGCGATGGCTTTTGCAATCGACTGCCGGTTCGGACCGACCTGCTGCGGCAGCAGCGTCCAATCCAGCCCGTCGTTAAACGTCACGATCCCAAGCGTGTGTTCGTCATCCATGACGTCCACCGCCGCCTGAGCGGAAATCCGGAGCATCTCGATGTTGGTGCCGGCCATCGACCACGACTTGTCGAGCACCATGATGAGCGCCACCTCGGGTTCGTCCTTGCGCTCGAAGGTCACGGGCAACAGGCGTTCGAGTGCCGACTCGCGGTAGCCGTCCTCGCCGAAGACCGCCTCCCCACCCGCCACCAGCAAGCCGCCGCCGGACTGCTCCACCCACTCGGCAAGCACCGCGATCTTCGGATCGGGCATCGTCGACTTGGCAAGGTCACTCAGAATCACCACTTCAAACGGCGCGAGTTCGGTCAGCGTTCCCGGCAAGCCCGCGGCTCCGCGAGTTTCGACGTCAAACCCTGACTGGTCGAGTGCCGTCTGCAGATACCGCGCCGACTGCGGCGTACCTTCGATGTACAGGACTTTCGGTCGCGGCGCGACCCACGCGGCCTGCAACAGGCGATTGTTCTCCCGCAGCGGGTCCCCAGCCGTCGTCACCACCGCTTCAAACGTCGTGGCGCCGGCATCGTCAAGCGACACTTCCAGAGCCACCGGCGTCACGCCGACCGTCAACGGCAGTGTCTTGGTCGCGAGCACCCGATCGCCGCTTTTCAGTTCGACGACCCCGCTCACAGCCCGCTGACTGCCAATCTCGACGGTCACCGGCACCAGGCCACCAGGCGACAGGCGCTGCGGCAGGCGCACCGCCTCCACCCACGTGTCGCCGATGTCGCGAGGCGCCAGTGGATACACGTGCACGGGAATGCCCGACGCCGCCAGCTGCGTCACCGCAGCCGTCACATCGCCACTGGTTGAACGCGCATCGGTGAACAGCACGAGCCGCGGCACATGACCCGGCGCAAGCTCGGCCCGCGCGGCAGCAAGCGCCGCCTCGAGGTCCGTGCCCGTGCGGTCAAACGTTGCGCCTGCGGCCGCATCGGCATCCACCACCTGCTGCAATGCCTGCACCGACTCCACCACCTGCGCGCTGCGGGCGAACGCGACAATGCGGGAGTGGTCGGGGCGCAGTCCGTCGTTGAGCGCGGTGATGCGGGCCCCGGCATCGGCGACCGCGGCGGATGACACGCTGTAGGACGCGTCCACGAGATAGACGACTGAAAGATTCGACGAGCCGATCTGCATGACGGGCCGCGCGAGGGCCACGGCGAGCGCGATCAGCACGAGTGCACGCACGACCTGCTGCAGCAGGTGCTGACGCGGACTGAAATTCGTACGCGAGAACTTGCTGGCCACCCACACGAGGGGCACCAGGGCCAGCAGCCACAAGGCGGAGGGCACGGTCCAGATCACACCGTGATCCTCCGGTGCCAGGTCCACCACTCGACCAGCACCAACAAAAAGGCGATCCCAATGATCCATGGCCACCACGGATCGTTGGCGCGCGCGGCTGCGGATTGCGCCTGCGCTTCGTCACTCAATGATGTGCGGTTGACGTTGGAGACCTGCGGGTCGCCGACGTTCACGGCAAACGTCGTCCGCATGCCGCCGCCCTCCGCCAGATACAACCCCGGCTTGGGGAAGCGCACCAACTGGGCGTCACCGAATGCGGTGGTCGGCAGCGTCTCGCCGTCGGCCGACATCACGCGCGTCAGCGCCGCATCCACCGCAACCACCCCGGGCCGCAGCTGGCCGGCCAGCGTCGGCCGCCCGAGCCACTCAATCGCATTCACGACCAGCACGGGGAACGCCGGCTGCAGCGCGACGTTTGATTCGGCTTCAAGGAAGCCGAAGCCGAGCATCACGCCGCGGGCCTCGGTGGTTTCCTTCACGCTGACAAGCGGCACACCCGTCGCCGAGCGGGCCACGGGTGTCCACGCCTCGGATTCAACCGAGCGGGCGCGTTCGAGCATGACGGTCGCAGGATCCACACCGCGAAGCACGGGATGCCGGTCCGCCGTGGCCCACACCGGCTTGGATTCATCACGCGATGTGCCGAGCCACCCCGTGCCGGGTGTCAACATCGGCGAGACAAACAACGCGGGCTTGGTCGGCGCAGCCGGCGGCACCCAGTGATCAAACACAAGCACGTGTTCGGCCCCCTGTCGCGGCTGGTCGTACGCACCAGGCGCGATGTAGGTCACGCGCATGCCGGGCAGGCTGTCGAACAGCACCTTCAGAAACCCGGGCTCCGGCGTCACCACCGTCACCGACAACTGCTCGGCGCGGGCAATCCACGCCACGGCTTCATCATCCACCGCCAACGCATTGTTGGGCGCGCTGATGCGGGCCCGCACGCGGGCGTCGCCTTCGGTGCCGAGCGCCACCACCTGCCGCACAGCTTCACCGGCGGCAAGGTCGATCTGCACGTCGCCGACTTCGCGAGTGCCACGGGCGACCACAAGACGCGCGGTCTGCGCCTCGGCGCTGTAGTTCGCAAGCTCCAGATACCCTTCCGCCTGCGCAGTCGGGTCGCCGGGCTCGTAGACCTCAAACGCCGTAATCGCCACGTTCGGCGCCGCTTCGTACACCGACTGCACCACAACATCCGCGCCTGTCGCTTCGAGGTCGGCCATCGCGCGCGGCACGGTGCCGTCGGTCAGGAAATGCACCTTGCTGACATTCGCAAGCCTCGGCCAGTCGCTGCCTTCCCCGCCGGAGGGGACGAGCCGGTCGAGCGCCGCTTCGAGCAACACGGCGTCCGTGGACGGGCCTTCGACGAGTCCATCGGCCGTCGTCGCAACCGCGACTTCATCACCGGCAGACGCCTGAATCAACGCGCGCGCTTCGGCGAGGGCACGGTCCCACCGGGTTTCGCCCGCCGAGGTTGCGGCGCCCATTGACCACGAGGAATCCAGAATGATGAGCCGGCGGCCACCACCCGCCGCGGTCACGCTCGGCGCCGGGCGCATCACGGCGAGCACCAGCATCACGCCGATCAGCGTGATGACAATCCACGACACGACCTTGCGGATGCGTTCCCACAGGGTCATTTCGCGTGCCTCGTCGAGCACGCGCTGCCACAGCAGCAGCGACGGCACCGCCACGCGCGGCGCACGAATCTTCAGAAAGAACAGCCAGGAAAACAGGCCCGCCGTTGCCAGCAACGCGAGCCAGGCCTGCCATCCCGCCAGGGCGCCAAAACTCATGCGACGAACCGCCCCTGCCGGAAGGTCTTGAGCACGATCTCTTCCACCGGCCGTTCCACGTCCGCGCGGACGTAGCCGATGTTGTACCGCCCGCAGAATGTCTGCAGGTCTTCGGTGTGTTTCTCCCACGCGGCCGTGTACGCCCGTGCGAGCGCCGGCGTCACTTCGACGTCGCGCGTGTCACCGCTTTCGGCATCCACAAACCGCACATCCCCCAGCGCGCCGGGATCGCGATCCTTCCCGGATGCCATCTGCACCGCGTACACATCATGGCCACGCGCCTGCAGCATCTTGAGCGGCTTTTCGTAGCCGTTGGGATCCAGGAAATCGGAAATGACGACCGTGAGGCCCGCGCGCCGGCCGCGCGCCGCGAAATTCTTGAACGCCTCGGCCATGTCCGTCTTGCCGCCGGGCGTCATCTGCTCGAGCATTTCGAACACCCGGAAGATACGGCCCTTGCCCTGACCCGGCGACCGTTCCTCACGCACCGTCGTGTCAAACGGCATGATCGTCACGCGGTCGAGGTGCGCCAGACCGATGTAACAGAGCGCGGCGGCCAGGCGCAGCGCCTGTTCAAACTTCTCGGGCCCCTGCCCCGCAGGCGCCATGGACTGACTCGCGTCGATGAACAGGTAGATCGGCAGGTCCTGCTCTTCGTCGAACAACCGCAGCAGCAAGCGGCCAAGGCGGCGATAGGCCTTCCAGTCAATGTGGCGGAAGTCGTCGCCGACCGAGTACGGACGGGTATCGGCAAACTCCAAGCCGCGCCCGCGCTTGGGCGCGAGTCGATCGGCACGAGCCTGCCCTGCAAACGCCTTCTTGGAGACGACGTGCAGGTACTCGAGCTTCTTGAGGAAGTCGCTGTCGAACCCTATGGCCACGGTGACAGACCGTCTTATGCGTCGGGCGAGACGCCGGCCAGCAGCTCGTTGACCATCACGTCGGCATCCACCTGCTCGGCTTCGCCTTCGAAGTTCATCAACACACGATGACGGAGGGCCGGCAGCGCGACTGCGCGGATGTTCTCCGGGGAGACAAACGCCTGACCGTGGCACAGCGCGTGAATCTTGGCCGCCAGCACCAGCGCCTGCGCCGCCCGCGGGCTCGCGCCGTAGCGCACGTACTGTTTGATCATCGGCGTGGCATAAGGCGACGAGGGATGGGTGCCCAGGGTGATGCGAATCGCGTACCCCTGCACCGGCTGGGCAATCGGCACGAGCCGCGCCGCGTGACGCATCTTCAGGATTTCCTCCGCATCCACCACACGCTCCACCTGATCGCTGCTCGCCTGCGTCGTGCGCTCAAGAATCGTGTGCATGGCGCTTTCGGTCGGGTACTTCACCTTCAGCTTGAAGAAGAAGCGGTCCAGCTGCGCTTCGGGCAGCGGGTACGTGCCCTCCATCTCCAGCGGGTTCTGCGTCGCGAGCACGAGGAACGGCTGTTCCAGCTTGTAGGTCGTCTTGCCGACCGACACGCTCATTTCCTGCATCGCTTCGAGCAGCGCCGACTGCGTCTTCGGCGTCGCGCGGTTGATTTCGTCCGCCAGCACGATGTTCGCGAAGATCGGGCCCGGCTGGAATTCGAAGAACGTACCACCCGCGTCATGCTCCTGCACGATGTTCGTGCCGACGATGTCGGCAGGCATCAGGTCAGGCGTGAACTGGATGCGCGAAAACTTCAGATGCAGCACGTCCGACAGCGTGTGCACGAGGGCCGTTTTGCCGACGCCGGGAATGCCTTCGAGCAGCACATGGCCGCCTGCCAGCAGGCTCGTCACCGTATTGGCGACGATGTCTTCGTTGCCGACGATGCGGCGCCCGACTTCCTTGGTGATGCGAACGAAACGTTCCTGAAAGTGATCGATGTGTTGTTCGACGGCTGTGCTCATTGGCGGCGTTGGAAGTAGCGCTGAAGGAGCGACCGATGGGCCTCCGGAACTGGAGGCGGCAGGGCCGCGCGGCTGCGATCAAATGTCGTGGGTGCGGGCACGCGGGTGAAGCTCACCTTGGCCTGGCTCTGTTCGGTCTTGCGTCGAAGTTCGGTGTCGATGTTTTCGCCGAGCTGGTCGGTCTGGGCCTGGATCATCTCCTGCCGCAGCGCCTGCGCCAGCGCCTTCAGGTCGACCGGACCGCTGCCGCCCTGATTGCCGCCGGCGCCGGGCTTCGAGTCGCCACCCATCGCGCCGCCGCCGCCCTGCATCATCTGGCCTTCGGTCGCGTCGGATGCGGCCTCGCGCACCATCTGCATGCCCGCGGCCTGCTCCATCTGCGCCGCTTCCGCGCCTTCGCCGGCCTGCCCCTTTTCGCCCGTCTGCTCGGAGGCGGCCTGGTTCTTTTCGTTGGTCTTGGACTGGTTTTCTTTCGCGTTGGCCAGACGGTTCGCGAGATCTTCCAGCGACCAGCGCACATCTTCGGGGAGACCGGCGCTGGCGTCGGCGGCTTCTTCGGCCTTGGCCGCGAGTTTGTCACCCGGATCGTCGCTCGGCTTTTCGCCGCCCTGCGCGTCAGCCGCTTCGCCCTTGGCGAGTTCGGCTTCCTTCGACGCTTCGTCGAGTTTGCCGAGCAGGTCGCGCAGTTCGTCCATCTTCAGACGGGCCGCTTCGTCGGTCATCCCGCCTTCGGCGATTTCACCAAGCAGGGCGTCGATCCTGGCCTGAATGTCGTCGGGCAACATCTCGCCCGACATCGCGGCTTCGATTTCCTCGGGCGACAGGCCCTGGCTGGCGAGAATCGCTTCGCGCGACCGCGGCCCCACGACAAGGGCGATGATCGCGACGGCCACCAGCGCGCCGCTCGTGAGCCACTGCCGGGTCGCCCGCACGGGCGGATACAGCGCCGTCCAATCCACCGACTGGATTCGTGCAGAGGCTTTCTGGAGATGGAATGCCGACCACGAGGTGCCGTCTGGCGCATCGGCGTCCGGAAGCGGACGTCCGGCAAACCAATGCGCACTATGGAGTTCGCCCGCAAGGCTGGCGTCCTGATCAATGGAGGCCGCTGCGGCGTCCGTGACCGGCAACTCCCGGCCGCCCCACCACGCCCACACCGCCAGGGCGATGGCGACGACAACCAGCGCAATCGCGGGAATCCCCGCCGTCCAACCAAACCATCGGCTCGCCAGGGCCAGACTCAGGGCAAATCCTGCGGCATATGGCGCCACCTGCGCCACACGCGCCCGCACGGCGCGGGCACGACGACGTTGGTCAATGGCGGCAACGGTGGCTCTAAGCGTGGGGTCGGACGGCGTCGATGCACCCATCATGACTGTCTGGGCTGTATACGATATCCGAAGACCCGTCATTTACGTACGGCTCTGGGCTGGAACACACGGTTCATGGTTCATCGGTTCATGGTTCCGGGTGCTGTTCCGGGTGCTGGGTTCCCCATGAACCATGAACCGATGAACCATGAACCAGACACAGGACGTCCGCCAGAGCCGGCCGCGTCAGCGGCCGGCGAGGCGGACGTCCTGTGTCTTGCGTTCTCCGTTGCCAAGCGTCACTTTGAGGGCAGAGCCAATCAGGGATTCCAGAAACGCCGCACTGCCAAGTTCACGCGTGTCCAGCTCGGTCACGGCCGCGAGGTAATAGTCGCCGGGCGGCAGCCCGGCGACCACATAACTGCCATCGAGGGCCGGCTGTACGGCGTGGGTGCGGCGCGACCCGGGCCCCCAATGCGCGCGGTTTACCGAAAACACCACGAGCGGATACGCCGAAAACGGCTGCGACGCGCCATCAAGCACACGGCCTGACAACTCCGACGGCCGGTCCGTCAACGTGACCACAATGCCCGAGAGGTCGGTGCCGCCGGTGAGGTCCACGCCCTCGTCCGCGAGGTCGCGGCCGCCGAGTTGAATGGACTTCACCATCCAGCCTGTCCCCGGCTCGGTCGGCGAGGTCCGCATGCCGGGGAACGCGACGGCCGCGCGGAACCGCCCCGGCACCAGCCCGGCCACTTCAAACGTCCCGTCGGCCTTCACAACGCCGGACGCCTGCCCCATCTGCAGCAGGGCCATGGCCGGCATCTCGCGGTTTGCCGCGATATCCGCCAGTCCAAACCGGATATTGGTCAGCGTCGCGGGCGCCGTACCGTCGAACGCGACGCTGCCTGACACCTTCAGGCCCTCACGCAGTTGCAGGCTGAGTGGCCCGATCGGCTGCCCATTCACCTCAACCGGTTCACGCGCCCACAGCAACAGGGCATTCCCGTTGCCCCCCATCATGCCGGCCATCATCCCGGCGAGCATGGCTTGTTGCGTGGCCGCGCCCGTCGCGGCTGCACGTGTTCCCGGCGGTGCGGGCGGAGCCGCCCGCACCACCACTTCGTATTGCCCGGGCGGCACGCCATTCATCACAAACGTCCCATCAGGTCTCGTCGTCGACCGGCCTTGACCAATCAGCTGCGTCAGCATGTCTTCCTGCGACTGCGTGGCTGCGGTCAGCGTGACCATGGCGCCCACGGCCGGCCGGCCGTCCAGTCCGGTCACGCGGCCTGAGATGCGCGCCGTCGGGACACGCTGGATCTCAAAATCCACGTTGAGGCGCTCTTCGGCCGCGCGCACCACGATCGGCATTGCGGCCGACAACGACGGCGTGCCGGGATAAAAGGTGGACGCCAGACTGACCGTCGGCCCCGGTTCCGGCGGCGGCAAGGCCTCGGTGGTCGTCATTCCGGGTGCGGCACCGGCGGTTGCCTGCGCCAGCAACGCTTCAGCCCAACGCACGTCCGATGGGATCGTCTGTCGCAGTTCCGGCCCCTGCGTCGGTAGAAACTGCGCGCGCACCTGCAGCACGTACTCGCCGGCGGCCAGTCCGAAGATTCGATACCGCCCCTGGTCATCGGTTGTGCCTGGGATCGCGGTCATCGTGGTTGATCGGCGTCCATCGACCCGTGTGGTTCGCAGCGCCTGCACCGTCATGCCTGCCGCCGCGCGGCCACCCGGCAACGTGATGACGCCGCTGATCACCGCGCCACGCGCCATCCGGATGGTGACCTCGCGCACCGCCTCCCCCTCCTTCACCGCCACCGGAATCCCCTGCCCCTGTCCCAGTGTCGTGCGCACGGCCTGCACCGCAGGCACCCAGGCAGGCTTGGTCGCGGTCAGCAGGTAGCTGCCCGCCGGCAGATCCGTGATCGTGAAGCGGCCCTGTTCGTCGGCGACCGTCAGCCGGGGGACTGCGACCAGTCCTTCAGACACCGACACCGTCGCGTGACGCACGGGTTGTGGTGAGTCTCCGACGGTCATGACGACCCCGGAGATCGACGCCGTGCCCGTATGCACGGCGGGCGGAGCCGCGGCACGATCCCGCGCGGGTGACTGCTGCATCAGTGAGAGCAGGACAATCGTGAGGACCGGAATCATCGCACCACCTGCGTCACTTTCAGCGTCATCGTGCGCGTCTCACCGTCACCCAGTGTCACCGTGGTGGCAAGGCGCGCCAGCGCCTCAAACGCCACCGGATCCTGCAGGTCGGGTGCGTCGTCGGCATCCATGGCTACAATCAGGTACTGGCGCGGCGGCATGCCGGTGATCGAAAACACGCCGGTCGGCGGTGTGCGCGTGAGGCGCACCAACTGCTGGCTCATGCCTCCGGCAATCCACTCGCGCCAGGCCGCGGGGAAGATCACCACCGCCGCTGCGGCGCCTGCGGCCGTCGCCGGCGCCTGCACCGTGCCGCCGACGGTGGTGCGTTTGTCGGTGAACGTCACCACCACGTCCGACAGGTCGCGCCCTTCAAGCTCCAAGGGCTCGTACAACGCATCACGGCCATTCACGGTGGCCGACTTCACGAACCAGTTCGGGACGGCGCGGCCGCCCACGGTGATCACATAGCGTCCGGGCGGATACCCGGACGTGACAAACGTGCCGTCGGGATTCACACGTCCACTCGCCGCGGCGCCGTTCATCGGCGTGTTGACCCACTCGCCGCCGATCGCCGTCAGCGTGACCTGCACGCCCGGTGACGCCGGCACTTCCGAGACGCCCTCGAAGGCAAGACGCCCACTCAGCGTGGCCCCCGTGGACAACGTCAGCGTGAGCCCCGCCACGTCGCGCTCGAGCGTGAGCGGTTGTTCAGCGAACAGCGTCATCGCGTCGTTGGCATTCGGCTGTGCAAGCGCGCCCATCATCGCCTTGAGTTCCGCCGGCAACTCGGCCAGTTGCGCCGCGGTCGGGCCCGGTCGCGGCGATCGCAGCACACGAACCGCGTACTGACCCACCGGCACTGTCGGCATCAGGAATGAGCCATCGGCGCGCGTCGTGGCCACGGCCACATCCGCCGACGGATCGGACACCAGCGATTCGTTCGCATGACGCATGCGCACGCCGAGACCCGACACCGGGCCGTTGGGCCCGGTCACCACACCACTCACGCTGACCGTGGGCACCAGCGTCAGGTTCAGATCGATGCCCGTGCGCTCTTCACCGGACTGCAGCGACAACACGGTCGCCTGCGACGGCACATCCACACCGGGGTGGAACCGCGTGGAATACACGCGCCAGCGGCCGTCCGCCTGCGGAATCGGCATCAGGCCTTCCTGTGTGCCCACCATCAGGTCGCCAATCCGCACGCCCCCGCTGAGCATCGCACCGCCGCCTGACGCGAATTCCATGCCTGCAGAAATCAGCGCGGCCATGTCGCCGCTCGCCGCGCCCTTCATCGCCGCCTCCATCGTGGACGCGGCCATCGACATCTGGGTCTGCGGGGACACCACCACGTAGTCGCCGGGTGTCAGGCCCGAGATGCGGTACACGCCGCGGTCGTCTGACTGCGAGAACATCGCCTGCCCCTGGAGCGCAAGGCGCGGCTGGCCACGCACAAACGACCGCCGCATCGCGCGCACGGTGATGCCCGGCCGTGGCTCTCCGCGTTCGTCCACGACCACGCCGGTGATCGACGCGGTTTTCCAGACGCGGATCCTGACGTCCACAATCTTTGCACCCGTCGGAATCGTGTACGGCTGCGGAGCGCCGCCCGGGCGCACCTGCCCATAGCCCCCATTCACATACCCCGGGGCCATCGTCGAGACCTGCGCATTACCCACCGGCACATCACGCACCACGAACTTGCCGTCGCTGCCGGTCAACACGTCGACGCGATTGCCAGGCCCACCTGCACGCGCCGCAGGTGTCCGCACGGCCACCGAGACCGTCACTTCCGGCACGGGCTGCCCCGTCGCGGCATCAATGACCTGCCCAAGAATCACCGCCGTCTGCGCCGGTCCAGCCGGCGCCGCACTAGGCGGCTGCGGTGCGCCAGGCACCTGCGGCATCTGCCCGGCCACACTGACCACCGTCACCAGCACCACTGCGACCACGATCAACGAAAGTGGGGACTTCATGCGCCGGAGCGTAGCACCGGGCGCCGTCCGCAGCCGGACACGTGGTACATCAAAAGGACTCCGGAACTCCGGAACCTCGACTGGACGATACTCTTAACTTCACTCTTGTCTGCGATTTGCGAGAATAGACCCATGACACAGCGACTCACCGGCATCGTCGTCTTGCTGGCTCTGGCCACGGCGGCAAGCCAGGCCGCAAGCCAGCCATCCGAACAGGTCACCGTGACCTCGACCAGACAAGGCGGCCCGCCGCAGGGGCTGCCGCAGATCGTCGGCGACTTCCCGGGTCTGCAGGGCGCCAATACCAGACCCATGGAAGCCGGAGGCGGTTTGATTGTCGGCCGCGTGGTCGACGGAGTCGAGGCCTCGGGCGTCAGCGGGGCCATCGTGACGCTCACGCTTGCGGGGTTCACGCCGCTGCGTGTGCAGGCCGACAGCGACGGGCGATTCGCGTTCCGCGGACTGCCGAAGGGATCGTTCAGCATCAGCACGTCGCGCCACGGATACGTGGACGGCGCGGCAGGGCGTACACGACCGGGAGGCCCCGGCCGCAGCGTCACACTTACCGATGACCAGCGCATGGGCGACGTCGACATTCCGATGTGGCGCTTCGCGGCCATCACCGGCATAGTGCTCGACGAAAACAACGAGCCGCTCGTCGGGGTCCAGGTGCGCGTGTTGCGCCGCGACTACGTCGCCGGCCGGCGGCGCCTGACGATGGGTGCGACCGATACCACCGACGACCGCGGCCACTACCGCGTCAGCGCGCTGCAGGCCGGCGAGTACATCGTTGCGGTGCCCATTGTCCAGCGCCAGTCGCCCCCCGATCAGCTAATGGCCGGCCTGCGCGATGGTGCCATGGCTGGTGTCGCCGGTGCCGGCGGGAACGTGACCATGATGGCGGTGCGCGTCGAAGCCACGGCGACTGCGACGGCCGGGGCGCCCATCGTGATCTCCAGTGCGGATGGCGCCGCGCCTCCGGCCGGTACAACCGACGACGGACTGCCGCTCACTTATCAGACAACGTTCCACACCGGCGCCGTGTCGGCGGCACGGGCGACGCCGATTGTCCTGTCCCATGGCGAAGAGCGCACAGGCATCGACTTCACGATGGTGCCGGTGCGCGCCGTCTCCATCAGCGGCACCGTCACGGGGCCCGACGGTCCGGCGTCCAACGTGCAGCTCCAGCTCGTGCCCGCCGACGCGGAGGACGTGATCTCCCCGATCGAAACCGCCACCACAAGCAGCGACAGCGACGGTCACTTCACGTTTGCGATGGTGCCGGCGGGACAGTACACGTTGCGTGGGCTGCGACAGGCGCGTGGCGGTGGCGAAAACTTCAGCTTCACCTCCTCTGAAGGCAACACCACGATGATGGTGCGGACCACAGTGGCGATCGAACGTGGAGCACCGGCGGCGCCCCTGCCGGAGGCGCCCACGGTGTGGGCCGAGATGCCGATCGGGGTCGGCGCACGTGATCTCGCGGACGTGGGCATCTCCCTGCGGCCAGGACTCACGGTGAGTGGCTCGGTCGTCTTCAACGGATCGGCGGCACAGCCAACGCCTGAGCAACGCGCCAACCTGTCGATCTCGCTCGAGCCCGCGGATGGCCGCACGGCCGGTCTCATGGCGTTGGTGCGGGGACGCGTGGACGCAAACGGCACGTTCACCACAATGGGCGTGCCGGCCGGCAAATACATCCTGCGCGTGTCCGGTGCCCCACAGGGCTGGACGCTGCGGGATGCGCTGCACACCGGCCGCGACATCACCAGCACGGCGATTGAACTTGATGGTGAGGGCGCCACGGGCGTGGTGCTCACATTTGACGATCGCGCGACCGAACTGAATGGCACCGTCCGCGAATCCGGCGGCAACGCGGACGCGAAGGCCTCGGTCATCGTGTTTCCCACGGACCCGCAGCTGTGGATCGACACGGGATCGCAGCCGCGTCGGCTCCGCCAGGTACGCGCGGGCCAGGACGGCCGCTTCACGGTGGGTGGCCTCCCGACCGGCGACTACTACGTCATTGCGGTTGAGGACGCGGCGATCGCCGCCTGGCAGGCGCCCGAGTTCCTCAACGAACTCGCGCGCGCGGCCGCCCAGGTGCGCATCGGCGACGGCGAGACCCGCACTCAGAATCTCACGACCGTGAAAGGAGGCCGCTGATGAGGGCCGTCACAGCCGCGCTGCTCACAATGCTCGTGGGCGTGTCTGCGCTGGCGCAGATGCCGGCACGGTCGATGCAGCAGCCGGCGCGCGACACGATGGTGGCGCCGACGGGCCCGGCCGAAATTGCCGGCACGATCGTGACCGACGGCGACGACCCGCAGCCCGTGCGACGCGCCGAAGTGCGCGCGTTTGTTCCCGGAGGCGTGCCGAAGACGGTTTATACCGACGCACACGGACGCTTCGTGTTCAGGAACCTGCCCTACGGACGCTACACACTTGAGGCGAACAAGCCCGGCTTCGTGCGGTCCCCGTATGGCGCGAAACGGTACGACCGGCCGGGCACCCCCGTCACGGTCGACGTCGCACAACGCACCCACGACCTGCAGTGGCGCATGGCGCGTGGCGCCGTCATCACCGGTCGCATCGTCGACGAGTTTGGCCAGCCCGCGCAGGGCGCACGCGTTTCGGTGCAGCAGGTGCGCATGGTCAACGGCGAACGCACCCTGGTGTCTGTGCCGATGGTCTCGACGATTCTGGGCGAAGTGGCTGACGACCGCGGCGAGTACCGGCTGTTCGGCCTTCCGGCCGGTGACTATGTTGTCTCGGCCACACCGCGATCAATCGGCACCGGCGACATTCGCCGCATGACCGACGCCGAGATGCAGGCCGCGCGCCAGGCCGTGCAGCAACCCGCGTCACCACTGGGACAGGCGCCCCCACCGGCCACGCTCGGATTCAGCCAGGTGTTTTTCCCGGGCGTGTTGTCATCCAGCGACGCCGCGCCGGTCACCCTGCGCAGCGGCGACGTGCGCGCGGGAATCGATTTCGCCGTCTCGCTGGTGCGCACGGCCGCGCTCGAGGGCACCGTGGTCACGCCCGGGGACGTGCGGCCGGAATCCGTGCAGCTCTCACTGACACCACGCGGTGGAACCTCGGTCTCCATGGGCATGGCCGGCGCCGCCCCGACGATGGTGTTCACAACAACCGTGGTCGGCGGCGCGAACCGTCGCGTGAACGCCGACGGCACGTTCTCCTACGGCGGTGTGACGCCGGGCCAGTACACGCTCAACGCGCGCGCCACCCGCGAAGGCGGTGTGCCACTCTGGGCCGCGGTCGACGTCACCGTCGAGGGGCAGACCGTGGGCGGCCTGTCACTGATGCTGCAGGACGGCCTCTCGGTGTCGGGCACACTCGCGTTTGAGGCCGACGGCGTGGACCCACCCGGCAACTTCTCCCGCGCGCGCCTCCTCTTCATTCCGGCATCCGGCCGCGGGATGGTCGAAGTCGGCCCCGGCAACACCATCGTGAACGACAGCGGATTCACGGTGAAGGGGCTGATTCCAGGACTCACCCGCGTCGCCGGCAGCTTCAACACGCCGGAGGCCAACTGGGTCATGAAGTCCGCGATCATCAAGGGCACGGACGCGCTCGACCTGCCGTTTGTGCTCGAAGCGAACGACACGATTACCGACGCCGTGATCACGTTCACCAACCGCACCCAGGAGCTCACCGGCACCCTCTCGGACGCCGCACAACGCCCTGCCCCCGACTACACCATCGTTGTCTTCCCCGAAGACAAGACACTGTGGGTGTCGCAACGCCGCGTCCGCACAACGCGCCCCGGCACGGATGGCCGCTTCACGATTCCAGGCCTGCCGTCCGGAACCTATCGCATCGCCGCGGTGACCGACATCGGCCCCGAAGAAACCCGCGACCTCGCGCTGCTTGAGGAACTCGCCGGCGCCTCGATCGTCTTCACGCTCGGGGACGGCGAAAAAAAGGTGCAGGATCTGCGCATCAGATAGGCCGCGCTGCACTTGAGCGCGCCACCGCACGTAGGGTGCGCTGCACTTGAGCGCGCCGCCGTACGTAGGGCGCGCTGCACTTGAGCGCGCCGGGAATGGCGCACTACAAACCAGTGCGCCCTACGTACGTCCGACCCCGTGCTAAACTTCGGGCACTTTCCCACAGTGTCCGGAGGACGATTCCATGCGCGTTGCTCGTCGAAATCTGCTGTTGGCCGCGGTGTTTGCGGCGACGTTTCTAGTGAGCCAGTTCGGCTCTTCCCCCGTGGTCGGCGCGTCAAAGGCCGTCACTGCCGAGTTGGTCGGCTTCGGCGGCACCGTGCTGGTGGGTGACAACGAGGTGTTCTCCGCCGAGGCGGCCAACCAGTTCCGCCCGGGCATGGTCTATGTCTACCGCAAGACCGGCGGGTCCTGGCAGCAGGCGGCGACGCTGACGGCCCCCAACGCCGCAGTGCTCGACCAGTTTGGCGTGTCGCTCGCGCTCAACGGCTCGACGCTGTTTGTCGGCGCCGGCAGCCAGACGGTACACGTTTTCACAAAACAGGGCATGACCTGGACGCACAGTGGGATGGTGTCAGCCACCTCCCTGCCGGGCGCAACGGCTGAAGCCCCGGTCAACTTCGGCACGGCCAGCGCGGCCACCGGTGAGTGGCTGCTCGTCGGCAAACAGGTCGTCGGCGCGGGACGCGGTGGACGCGGCGGTGCGCGTGGTGGCGCCGCGGATGCCCCTCCGGTGCCGGGCGGCGCCGTGTTTGCCTTCCGCCGGGGTGCGGACGGCCAGTACACCTATCACTCGACCATTCAGTCGGCTGACGCCAACAACGCGGCGGACGAATTCGGCGCGTCGATCGCCACGCAGGGCTCCATCGTCCTCATCGGCGCCACCGGTCAGTCGGGCCGCGCAGGTGTGGTGCACGAGTTTGCGTTCGCGGAGTCCGCGTGGGTGAGCCAGCGCACCTTCGCGCCGCTCGGCGTGAACGGCAACGAAGCCTTCGGCTCCCGCCTGTCGCTTTCGGGTGACCAGGTTGTCGTGACCGCGCCCGGCGATGCCGGTGGCTACGGCGCCGCGTACGTCTTCCGTCGCGCCCCGCAGGGTGGACAGGGCCGCGCCGGCGGCGGCGCGCAGGGTGGGCAGCAGGCCGCCCCGGCCGCCCCGCCCGCCTCGGGCAACTTCACCTGGGTTGAAGTGGCGCGCCTCACGGCGCCGGCCGGCCTGCGCACCGATCGTTTCGGCGTCGCGCTCGCCGCCGACGCCAAGGAAGTGTGGGTCGGCGCGCCAGGCGCCGGTGGCGTCGGTGGCCCCGGTCGCGTGTTTGTGTTCACCGGCAACGCCGCGGGCTTCAGGGCGGACGGCTTGCAGTTGGTCGGTCCCGGTCTCGCGGAACCCGCCGCCGCCGGCCAGAGCATCGACATGAAGGCGAACCTGGCCGCCGTCGGTGCGGCCAACGCGCGTAACCGTGGCGGCGCCCTCTTCATCTACGAGCGCGATGCCAACGGATCCTGGACCGAACAGCCGATGCTGACCACGCCGCTCGACGAAATCCCGGCGATCACCGGCGACGAAAAGCGGTGCAGCGGCGCCGGCAAGGTCGACGTCTTCGACTGCGGCGCCACCGACCTGCTCTCGTTCCTCCCGCCGTCACGGCTCACGCACGACGGGCATTACATCGAGATGAACGACAGCTGGGGCTGGACCGACGCCCGCACCAGGAAGGAATGGGCCATCGTCGGCCGCCGCGACGGCACGACGTTTGTCGACATCTCGAATCCGACCAGACCGCGGGTGGTCGCCGACCTGCCGCTGACCGCAGGTGCACGTCCCGCCTCGTGGCGCGACATGAAGATCTACAAGGACCACGCGTACATCGTGTCCGACTCGGCCGGCCAGCACGGCATGCAGGTCTTCGACCTCACCCGCCTCCGCACCATGGAGCCACAGCCCAGCGGGCTGCCCGTCAAGGTGAACGAGGACTACGTCTACACGGAGATCGCCAGCGCCCACAACATCGTCATCAACGAAGACAGCGGGTTTGCGTATTCGGTCGGCTCCTCGGGCGGCGGCACGACCTGCGGCGGCGGGCTGCACATGATTGACATCCGCGAACCGAAGAAGCCGGTGTTTGCCGGCTGCTTCTCCGACGCCGGCACCGGCCGCGCGGGGACGGGCTACTCCCACGACGCGCAGTGTGTGACCTACAAGGGGCCGGACAAGCGGTATCGCGGCAAGGAAATCTGCATCGGCTCGAACGAGACCACCGTGTCGATTGCCGATGTCTCCGACAAGACGGCGCCGAAGGCCGTCTCGCGCGTGACCTACCCGAACGTGGCGTATGCGCACCAGGGGTGGCTCACCGAGGACCACAAGTTCTTCTTCCTCAATGACGAAGGTGACGAAGGCCGTCCGGGTATCGACAAGACACGCACGATGGTGTTCGACTTCACCGACCTCGAGAACCCGAAGCTCCTCAAGGAGCACATGGGCGTGGAATCGGCCATCGACCACAACCTCTACATCAAGGGCAACCTGATGTATCAGGCGAATTACCGCTCGGGCCTGCGCATCCTCAACGTGAGTGACCCGAACAATCCGCGTGAGGTCGCGTTCTTTGACACGGCGCCCTATGGCAACAACGGCCCCGGCTTCAACGGCGCGTGGAGTGTGTTCCCCTACTTCCGTTCCGGCTCGATCGTCGTCAGCAGCATCGAGCAGGGACTCTTCATCGTGAAGGCGTCCGATCGATGAAGCCACTCGGCGCACTCGTTGTTGCGCTAGGACTGATGGCTGGCGGCGTGTTTGCCGCCGGCCATCCGCCCACCCCTCCGCCCACCCGCCCATCGGCCCAACCGCTCATCCCAGCAGGCAGTGTGTTTGTCTGTGTGCAGGATGAAGCAAAAATCGCAGTGGTGTCGGCGGCCACGCGGGAAGTGGTCCAGACCGTGGACCTGCAGAAGCTCGGCTTCCCCGCGACGGCGAAACCCCACTTCATCGTGGTCGAACCTGATCGCCGTCACTGGTATGTGTCGCTGATTGGCGCGAACACGGTGGTGAAGTTTAATGCGGCGAACGAGATCGTCGGCCGGTTCACGATGGAGACGCCGGGAATGCTCGCGTTGTCGTCGGCCAATCAGCTCGTGGTCACGCGCTCGATGAGCGCCGTGAATCCGCCGAAGCGTGTCGCTGTAATCGACCGCACGACGATGGAGGGCACGGAGATCGATATCGTGTTTCCGCGTCCGCATCCGATGGCCGTCGGCGGCACGTTTGCGTACACGGGCAGCCTCGGCACCAATCAGATCGCCAGCGTGAACTTGACGAATGACCGCGTGAGCCTCGTGTCGGTGGCCGGTCCCACGCACTCGTTTGTGCAATTCGCCGTGTCGCCCGATGGCAAGACGCTGGTCGGTTCCACGGAAGTGTCGGGCCAGTTGCTCGTATTTGATCTCGCCGATCCGGCGAAGCCGGCGCTTACGTCATCGATTCCGCTCGGCAAGATGGTGTTTGATCCCGTGTTCACACCTGATGGCCGTCACGTGTGGGTGCCGGTGAAGATGGAGAACACCATCGCGGTCATCGACACAGCGACCTGGAAGGAAACGCGTCGCATCACGAGCCCGTCGTTCCAGCAGCCGCATCAGGTGGTGTTCTCCGCCGACGGCACCCTGGCCTTCGTGACCAACAACAACAAGATGGACCATATGGCCGACCCGGCGCACGCCGGTCACGTCATGCCCGGTGGTGACGCCGCCGCGTCGTTGTCGGTGATCAACGTGGCCACCGGCGCCACCGTCACGTCGCTCGTGCTCGGCAAGAACCTGACCGGCATGGGTATCGCGCGCTAGTCGTGGGTATTCGCCTACTCCTCCTGGCCGTAATGACGTCGGGAGGTTTTTTCGCCTCAGCTCAGACGAAAAAACCTCCCGACGTCTTTTTCGACCGCGTCGTCGCCCCCTTCCCCGTCGCCGGTCCGGATGGCCGCGAATACCCCCTGCCGTTCATCGGCGGGCTGGATGTGCCGCGCCCGCAGTTTGTGGACATAGACGGCGACGCCGACCTCGATCTGTTCGTCCAGGAGTATTCGAGCCAGTTGTGGTTCTTCGAGAACACCGGCTCGGCAAAAGCTCCGCGCTACGAGTGGCGGACAAACAACTACCAGCACATCAACATCGGCGAGTGGTATCGCTTCGTGGATATCGACCAGGACGGGCTGGTGGACCTCATCTGCGAGAAACCCTTCAGCAATATCCACTTCTACAGGAACGTCGGCACAAAGACCGCCGCGAAGTTCGAGTACGTGGACGTATTGCGCGACAGCGACAACGAACCGGTGTTCATGGACCGGCAGAACATCCCCTGGCTGGTGGACATCGACTGTGACAAACACCTCGACCTGTTTGTCGGGCGCGTTGAAGGCACGCTCGCGCGCTTTGAAGCCTCCGCGCCCGGGTCGACCCGCTTCGACTTCATCACCGAAAACTTCGAAGGCATCGAAATTGTCGGCCGGGTAGGGAACTACCCCGCGGAAAAGACGTCGGGTGTCTTTTTCGAGGACAGTCCCGGCGAAAAAGACACCCGACGTCTTTTCCGCCCCACCACGCGCCACGGTGCGAACGCGATTTCGTTTGCCGATTTTGACGGCGACGGCGACCAGGACCTGTTCTGGGGCGACTTCTTCGAGCCGGGCGTGCTGCTGATCGAGAACATCGGACGCACCTGCAGCTCGCCCTCGTTTGACGTGGATCCGGTCCTGCTGCCGTGGGCCTCGACTATTCAGACGTCCGGCTACAACGCGCCAATGCCGGCCGACATCGATGGAGACGGCGACCTCGACTTTTTCATGGGCGTCCTCGGCGGCGCGTTTAATCCCGTCGGCACGTCCGCCAACAACTTCTACTTCTGGGAACGCACCAGAAACGACGCGTTTGAGCTGCGCACGAAGCGCTACCTCGACATGATTGACCTCGGCAGCGAGACAGTGCCCGCGTTCGGCGACATCGACGGCGACGGCGATCTCGACATGCTCGTCGGCAACAAGATCGATCCCGTCACGGCGGACGCCGGTCGCCTGACCACGTTCATCAACGAAGGCACTGCCACCGCGCCGCGATTCCGGGAGACGACCTCTGTGGCCATGGCCGGCGGCTTTCACCTCGCCCCGGTCCTCGGCGACCTCGATGCCGACGGCGATCTCGACCTGCTGCTCGGCACCTGGAATCAGGACATCCTCTACTACCGCAACGACGGCACCAGGGCCGCACCCACCTGGGTGCAGGATGAGTCGCGCACGATCGCCCTCCCCCGCGCCAGCAACAACATCCCCACCCTGGCAGACATCGATCGCGACGGCGACCTCGATCTCTTTGTCGGCACCGCCAACGGCGTCGTCGCCTTCCTGCGCAACACCGGTTCACGCACCAACGCGAAGTTCGAGCTCGTCACCGAGCGGTTGGACAATGTGAAGGCCGTGCGGCGGAGTGCGCCGGCGATGCATGACATCGACGGGGACGGCCTGCTCGATCTCGTACTCGGCCAGGAAGCCTCGCCCTCGCTCGCCTTCCGCAACACCGGCACGCGCACCAACCCGAAGTTCACGCCGTATGACGGCTTCGCGCTCGACTTGCCGCACGTCTCCACCCCACGATTCGTCGACCTCACCGGCGACGGCAAGCTGGACGTGATGTCCGGTTCCGTCAGCGGCGGCCTCGTCTTCCTGCGCGGTCGTTAGTCCGACCCCGTACGTAGGACGCGCTGGGTTGTAGCGCGTCAGCACGTAGGACGCGCTGGGTTGTAGCGCGTCAGTACGTAGGACGCGCTGGGTTGCAGCGCGTCAGCACTTGGCACGCCCTTCGCAATACCAGCCGCATGCGCCCTGCCCGCCTTCCCGGCTTCCCGTACACCGGTGGATACCGGTATTTCCTGACGATGTGCTGCCGACACCGGCGATCCCTCTTCGTCGAGGCGGCCATTGTGGCGCCCCTGGCCTGCGAGATTCCGCGTACCGCGGCCAAGCATGAGTTCGCAGTTCTTGCGTACACGTTCATGCCTGACCATCTGCACATCCTCATTGAGGGTGCCGCTGACGATGCCAGCCTGCAGCGGTTCACAAGTCTCTTTCGTCGGAGAACCACCATCGCGGTCAAGCCCAGGTGGCCGGACGGCCTGTGGCAAAGCGGGTACCACGAGCGTGTGCTGCGCCGCGACGAAGATACCGCACGGGTGGTGCACTACATCCTCGGCAACCCGGTGCGAGCCGGACTCGTCGACGACCCGCTCGGCTACCCGTTCAGTTGGAGCGTGCTCACGCACGAACCCGACCTGGCGCGCTGAACCCCAGCGCGCCCTACGAGGACGGCGTACGTAGGGCCCGCTGGGTTGCAGCGGGCCAGACAGTACGTAGGGCCCGCTGGGTTGCAGCGGGCCAGACAGTGCGTAGGACGCGCTGGGTTGTAGCGCGTCACCGCCGGCGCGCTCAAGTGCAGCGCGCCCTACGTACACGCGCCCCCTACGCCTTGAACGCAAGCCCCCTGATGGGGGGCGCCCAGTCCTTCTCCGATACACCCGGCGCCGGGCGGGCCCAGATGCCTTTTGTGGGCTTGCCGCGCAGGTGGCTGACGACGAGGCGGTGCGCAAGGTTCAGACTGGGCAGCAGTGAGTGGAAGCCGACGAGTTGCAGCAGCGCCTTGTCTTTCATCTCCCAGTAGCCGAAGTCATCGGGTCGCAGGCACACGAGGTGTGTGCGCTCGAGAAAAGTCGGCTCCGCGCCCAGGTAGGGCACTGTGCCGTCACCCGTGGCCTCGCGGTCCTGCTCGTTCGTCGACGCCCACCCGTTCCGGCGATCGGTGCCGACAAGGTTGAAGAACGGTTTGCCGCCCTTCTTCTGGATTTCGAGTGTCACCCGGGTCCTGGCATCGACGCCCACCAGGCACAGCCACCCGTCGGGCGAACCGACCGACGTCGCCGCCAAATCCAGCGTATTGACCCGCGTCCGATGTTTCCATGCGCGGTCCAGCATTGACGTCAGCAGCGTGCGCGCCCACCCGGTGCGGTCGGCGGCGTTCCCCTTCTTCAGGCCATGCAGCCGGATGAATTCCGCCACCGTATCGATCACGCCCTGCTGCCACGTTTCGACGAGGTAGAGGTCATCCGGCAGGCCTGATCCTGCTTCCGCCACCACCGCACCCTTGAAACTCGGCAGCAGGTGATACAACGCGGGTGTGAGGCGTGCCGATTCACGTTCGCGTGAATCGGACGCGGTGTCCGGCCCCAGGCTCGCGGTGCCGGTGACAACTTTGATCGGCGCTTCGAGGGAGCCTTTGAACGGCGTCCCGAGCGTCGCGACCCGGTCCACACGCGCGTTCTTCCCACGCATCTGCAGGTACCCCGCGATGATCAGTCCCCCCATCGAGTGGCCCACCAGACTCACCTTCGGGTCGTCGGCGTACCCCGCATCGTGGTAATGCCTCATCAGTGATGTGCGCGCAATCACCTCGTCAATAAACGCGGCCAACTGCACTTCGATCAGGTCCAGCGGCTGTCGCCAGTCATACGGAAACGGATACACCGGCACCGGCTTGTCGCGGTGTGCCGTCAGGTTATGGCGCAGTTCCTTGATGAACGAGTCATACGGTGTGCCGAACACCGCCGATGCCTCCACCCGCGCGGGTTCTTCCAGCTCATACCGCAGGTCGTCCGGGTGCAGCAGGATGCGGTCGTAGTCTTTGGTCAGCAGCGTCGACCAGACCGTCTCAGGGGACACGGCGTAGGCATCACGCAAGTCGCTCGCCGTGATGCCGGGAATCACGACGACGGGGTTCGGCAGGGCCATGAGGGCGCTCCTTTCCTGCGGAGACGGAGGGTAACACGGCCGCCTGCAACCCAGGCGGCCCTACGAAGAGGCGGCCCTACAGGCGGCCGATCAGCGACGGCACGGCGGCGATGGCCGAGAAGCGCACCAGTCGGCCGATGAACGCCGTGATCACAAACGTGCCCAGCGGCGCGCGCACGATGCCGGCGGCGATGGCGGTGAGCTGGAACGGAGGCGTGGAGATCGTGGCGCTGGCGAGCAGCACGCTGATGCTGGCGGCCGGGTGGGACTTGACGACCAGTCGCGCCTGATCGAGCCGGCGGCGCAGGCCCGGATGTGTAATCCGCGCTTCCTGGGTGCCGAGGAAGTACCACGCGCTCTTCCCGGCCACGTGGCCGATCGTGAAGACGACGAGTACGATCGCGCGCAGGGAGACGCCGGGCACGGCGGCGGCGGCCAGGGCGGTGGCCTCGGCAAATGCGATCGGCAGCAGGCCCGAGGTGACACCCGCAATGAATCCGGCGACCGCCTCCGTCACTGGTAGTCCCGGAGGATCCGTTCAAACTCGACCGCGATCGCATCGACACGCGCGGGCCACGTGGCCAGGTGTGTCAGGCCGGTGGCTTCGATCAGGCGGAACGCGTGGATCATCACGCGGGCGACGTGGCGTTGCCCGTGAATGCGGCTCGGGTGCACGAAGAGGTCGGGGGTGGGGACGAGCATCACTTGGCGGGCGGCCACACGCCTGGTATGCCGACCAGGTCCTCAAGTTCGCGGACGAGTTGATCCAGGTCGTCGACGGCCCGCAGGTGCTTCGGTGATTCGGGGGCGTGTCGATAGGCTCTCACGAGGCCGCGGTAGTACCCGACCGTGCCGGCCTTCCCCGCTTCCGGGTTGAAGCGCGCCCACAGTGCGTCGCCCACCGTGCGGTAGTCGGCGATGATGGCGCCGACGTTGTGGATCTTGTCGGCGACTGACACCAGAATCACCGATGCGGACTCGCTGGGCACACGCTTGATATAGGCCTGCTTACGCTCGAGCCAGGGCTTCTTCGGCGTCTCGAAGCTATCTGAGCAGCCGTCGACGATGGTGGCCACCTTGGGGCCGAAGCGCGCCTTGATATCCGCCAGTCGGGAGTGGCCGCCGCCGTCCTCCGCCGCGTCATGCAGCAGCGCGCCGATCGCTTCATCCTCGGTGCCGCCGTATTGCAGCACGAGGGACGTGACGCCCATCAGGTGGGCCATGTAGGGAATTTCGCCGCCGCCCTTGCGGACCATCCCGCCGTGGACGTCGAGAGCGTAGGCGAAGGCGTCGGTGAAGCGGGACGTCAACATAAGTTCACTGTTAGAATAGCTCCTGCATCGAGAGTGCCCCGCCACGTGTGGGGCCGGCAACCGAGCGGGATGACCTCGCTGCGGTGCCGTCGCACACCCTGTGCGGATGTGGCCAACGAAGGATGTGGCAAATGACGAAGCAACTCGTGTTCATGGGTCGGCCCCCTGACTTTGATGACAAAGAGGCGCTCCTTGAGTGGGTGACGCAGCTGTCCCGTCGCTTGACTGGCAGGGAGGCCACGCCTGAGGAGATTGCAGCCTCGCGGCGCATTTTGGGGCTGCCGCCGACAGAGTCCACAGTCCGAGGAGACGCCTGATGGGTGACATTCTGACAGTCGTATGCCCGTGCGGCTACGAATCGGGTTCGCTGTGTGTGCACGACGGACCGTGCCCCACACTTGAGATCACAAATTGTGATCTCAAGTGTGCCGTCTCGACCACCGGGTCATGCGCCAGCGTTCGACGGCGTCGGCGCGGCTGGTCAACACTGACCTACTCTGTCATACCCACGTGCGACGCTGCGTGTGGAGGCTCTCTATTGTCACGTTCGAAGTCGAAACACTTCTCCACGTTCAACGCTCTTCGCAGCCGCACCATGCAGGGCCGGTCACGGCGCAAGAGTGGTGAGGTTTAGTGTCGGCCAGACACTTTGAGCACAACGACCCGTGGGAGACGACACCGTTGGTGTGTCCACGATGCGGCTGGACCGGCACGTTCCTGCAAGGCGTCACCGAGGGGTACGAGTCGTTGATGGATTCGTCGTGCCCCAAGTGCCCGTGGCCAGACGCACCGATGCTGGCGATTGTCAGCTATGCAACGAAGCCGCCGCGCCGGGGACGCTCCTGATGGGTGACATTCTGACCGTCGTATGCCCGTGCGGCTACGAATCGGACTCGCTGTTCGTTGGGTACGGTTCCATCGAAGGCCCGGCACAGGTCCCAGCGTTGTGCAGGACGTGCCATCAGTACCTTACGGTCGAGCCGTCGAGACCCCGGGTGCGCTGCCCTACCTGTCGGCGCAAGCCGCATGTCGTGGCCGCGTTCATGGCCGACGACGGCCCCGAGGAGGGTCAGGCGTTCGAGTGCCCGGCCTGCGGCGACGTGAGCGCGGTGTTTCGCGAAACCGGCCTCTGGGACTGAAATGCTGGTGCTGGTTCGACATGGGCAGAGTGACCGCAACGTGGTGAAGGCCGGCCATGTGTTCTTTCCGGACGAAGCGTCGCGGGCGCCGTTTGCCGGGGTGCCGGACCACCAGGCGGCGCTGACTGAGCTTGGGTGGCAGCAGGCGCGGGCGCTGGGAGCACGTCTACGCGACGAACACGAGCGCTTCGACCTCGTGCTGCATTCGGGCTATCGCCGCACGCGCGAAACGACCGAGGCGCTGCTCGAAGCCTGGCCGGCGGACATGCGCGCGAAGATGGTGGTGGGTGAAGACGTGCTCCTCAGCGAGCGCGACGCCGGGTTCACGGTGAACATGACGACGGCCGAAGCCGGCGAATCGTTTCCCTGGCTGGCCGAGTATTGGCGCACGACCGGCCCACTCTTCGCGCGTCCGCCAGGTGGTGAAAGCCTGGCGGACGTCGCTGCGCGTGTGCGGCTGTTTCTTCGAACACGGGAGGCCGAGTTTGCGGCGAAGCGGGTGCTGCTCGTCACGCACAACGGCACGCTTCGAGCGTTCCGTTCGGTGCTTGAGGGGTGGACGGCCGACGAGTTCGAGCAGCAGCTGCGCGGGGACGGGCACGCGAACTGTGCCGTGCTTGTGTATCCGCCAAAGTAACCCTGCGCGGGCGAGTCTACCGCTTCGGCAGTGTGCCTTCCCTGAGAACACGCATCGGCGAG
>Ga0222713_10001420_pt1 | contig 26825 bp, 47 predicted proteins | sample C33_649DmetaG_FD_165061 | JGI IMG/M metagenome (GOLD analysis project Ga0222713, IMG submission 165061) | Estuarine water microbial communities from San Francisco Bay, California, United States - C33_649D | ecosystem: Environmental > Aquatic > Marine > Unclassified | place: USA: California... | reverse complement strand
CTTAACCCGCGGGTCCGCAACTGTAACAGTTGTTGAGTCAACTTGAGTTGTGGTTCCTTGAACGGTCAAGTTACCAGTGATGGTAAGGTTGCCGCTCATCGTGTCTGATTCATTGCTCTTCAGGAATGCACCCTCACCACCAATCTCAAGGATGGTGTCGTCATTCATGCGGTAGAAGAGTTTCTTGGTGGCTTCAGTAAAGCCTATTTCACCTTTGGCAATCTCTGACGTAGTAGGTGCGGCAGAGTCGGTAATATTTCTTTTAATCTTTATGGTGTTAGCCATGTCAGTCTCCGTTAATAGGTGCCAGCATCAATCTCTTGCGTGAACTCCCATCTGTCACTGCTAGAGCTATATTTCAAAAGGTCTCCATCTGTCGGCGCAGTTTCAGAATTTGGAAGTCCTTTGCCGCCAATGGTATTGGGTCCCGCTGGCCCCTGTGTGCCGACTGACACGACTTCAACAGTTGTAGCATCAATAATAGCTTCGTTGGTAGTCTCAACAATCGTAACGGTTTTTCCAGTCATCTAGTGACCTCCCGTTTTATTGTGAACGTGCCTGCAATTAGTTTTTCAATGGTTGATCCACTAACCAACTCCAAATCATAAACACCCTCAACAGGGTTTAGAGAAGCCGTGTCAGCGGCAGAAATCGTTAGGACTATAGTCCCAGTTGAGCCCGTAATAGCTATCCTGCCATTCTCAGTAGTCAACTCTATCAAAGGTGCGGCATCTTCAATGTTTTTGCGTAGCTGCATCCTAGCGGTGTAACCACTCAAATCAATGGCGTCACCAGAGCTATTTTTATAGGTGATGCTTCTGCTAAAGGTAGAACCTTGCTCCATTGAAAAGTGATAAACGCCAGCCGTCATTCTACGTTACTCCGCCTTCTTTGCTTTTGGCTTCGCCTTTGGTTTTGGCTTGCTGGCTGTCTTGGTCTCTTCTGGTGCTGCATTGCCGCCTATTTCATTAGCGGCCCCAACCTGTACGAAGTAGGAAAGCGTCTTAACTTGCCAGCCTTCTTTGCCTTCATACTCTTGACCCATGACGTAAGTCATAGTTTCACCGCCTGAAGCGTTAGCCATCCCAACGGCGTTCTTTAACATTACTATCTTCATAATAACTCCTTTCGGATTGGGGAGCCCGAAGGCCCCCCGCACCTATGGTGTTATGCCATTTCCAAGAGCTTCATTGCCTCGGCTAGCACGACCTCACCACCTACACGACGACGAGCAAGGTAACGAACATTGCCTGTCGATGCTTGGGAGTATGGGTCACGCAATACTGACAAGGACACGCGGTCAACAATCATGTAGCCACGGCGGAAGTCGCCGAAGATGATTGGCTTTGTGCCTGTTGCAATGTCAGCCACATCTGGAGCCTCAACATAAGGATGGCCCAAGATTGTGTTTGGCAAACCAGCTTGGCCGCTGAAGCCTGTCTGGAAGATGTACTGACCAGCGGTATCTTTCAGCTTACGAATAGCGCCAAGGGTGGTGCGATTCATCATGAAAGATGCGTTGCGAGCATAATCTGCTTTGAGGCTATGCACGAACTCAACCATTTCGTCAGCCGTGATTGCTGTAGCAGAAGCACAGGTCACGCCAGAAGCAACGGCAGAGGCCGAGTCAGTGATACCAGTTGGCTTGTTGGTGCCGTTACCAGAGATGAAAGCTGCGCCTTCAGCCTTGGCGAACTGCTCCGCGAACTCAAGGTTCATTTCAGCTTCAAGGTCGAAGACGGAATCTTCAAGCAATGCAGATGAAATATCAACCAGAGCGTAAAGCTCATGAGTTGGGATGGTGTTCAGGCTTGTGGTGTAGCCAGTCGTCTCAGAGCGAGTACCAGCTTCAGCCGTCCAAGCAGCCGCAAAGGAAGCGGTTTTGCTTGGTACTTCGATTTCCTTGTTGCTGGTTTGGCGTACACGCGCAACCGAGCGAACAGGGCTAATCTCAGTGATGACTTTGATAAGCTCTTCCACATATTCGGCAGGGGCTAAGTTACCAGCGGTGGCAGCGGTGCCAACCACAAGCGCCTTTTGCTCTACCTCATCAAGACCTTCCTTGCCTTTGCGAAGGAAAGTTTCCCAGATGCGGATGCTGTCATCTACTTGCTTTGATTCAACGCCTGCATTTGGACGCTTCATCATTGCTTCGATGCTGTTGAGCTTCTCGGAAAGCTGCTCGGCAGATTTGCTCTGCGCGACGAGCTTCTGGTTGAAGTCCTCGAATTTATCAAGGTCTTTCTCAATAGCAGCAAGTTTGCCCTCAAGGATTGGGTCTACGCTGCCTTTTTCTTCGATTTGCTTTAGACGCTCGTCATTGACCTTTTTGAATTCCTCAAAGGCACCAGCCATTGCGTCTACAGCGGTCTTGACTTCATCAGTCATTTCTCACCTCGTAGATTTAGGGTTTAAGGATGTTTGTGAAGCGTTTCAACGCTTCGAGAACTTCAGGCGCTTCGTCTTTCACAGCATCCCGCTGTTCCAGTGCCTTGGTCAAAGCCGCTGCTCCAACCTTCGCTTCGTTCCTGGAAAGGTTCCCTGCATCCCGCAAGATTTCTTCCCATTCCCGAACACTTCTCTCCGCACCTTTCACCGCTGCAACCCGTGCGCGGGGGTTCATTGGGAAGGTAACGGCAGAAATTTCCATCAGGTCTACAGACTTGAGATAGCGACGCTTGCCCTTCTCATCGTAGTCATAGCCCTTTGCGTCCACTCTGTAGCCTATTGAGAGGCCATCCAGAGCGCCCATCTTCATCAATTCGTAAACTTCACGACCGCGCTGCGTCCCCATAGCGAGACGCCCCTTAACCTTGAGGCCACGCCTGTCTTCAATAATCTCGTCAAAGACGCCTATGGGCTCGTCTGGGCGGTGCTGGTAAAGCATCTTGACAGCCTTGGCACCTTTGCTGGCGATAGACTTTGCGAACGCACCTTCAACGACGATGTCATTTCCAAGGTCTTTGTTGCCAAAGATTGAGCCGTAGCCACTAAAGACGCCTTTTTCATCGTCCTCATGGCCAGCTTTAACGTCAAACTTTACGTCGAGCGTTCCAGCCTCAAATTCCTTGCTCTCAAAGTCGCCAATGTCTTCGTCGTACTCTTGAATTTGTGACATCGAGCTATCCCCTTTGTCTGTCTTCTCAAATGCGCTCATACAGACAGCGGCTCGCTGGTCATCGTTGGGAAACTCAGAACGTATCTTGTCGTCGCCCATACAACGGGACACAAATGCATCCCTGTCCTCGCCTAAATTTGGTTCAGGTAACGGCATATCAATACCCTTCTACCTCAAATTAGCACATAACTGCAATTAGATAAACATCCACCATTTACAACTTTCGCGCATCATGTCTCATCTTCAGACATTATATCATCATCCAGAAAATAGAGAGTAACACAACGACAATTGATATTATTACCAGGACCACCCCTGGGGTCATGAGTGTAGGCCATTGGGTATTCAACGCCGTTATAATAGACGAGAAAGTCCTCATCCATTTTCACTTCTTTACCATTCATAGCAACATGATGCTGTCGGGTGCGAGCATCGCCAACAGAAACCCAACGCTTTTTCATGGGGAAATTCATTTCTTTGTGCTGTTCGTGCTGCGCCCAACTTGCTGCACCGTGTGTCTCTGTTCTCGCTATTGTTGCGGCCCTTGCTCGGCCTATTTGACCGCTAGTCTTTTCTCTTATTAGTTTGCCAATACTAGCAACACCAAGACCCTCTGCATCGCCCTGTGCGATAGCTCTTCTGATTAGCACTCTAGTCGTGAAAAGGATTGCGGTTACCTTTTGCGCTGTAAAGAGCTCATGATAACGATTTATCAAATACAAAAACGGGCTATCTGCTTTCCTGTCTTGGCTCGCATAATTTGCGAATGTTTCAATAACAGCGGAGTAATGCGCTCTAAGGATGCTATTGAGTTCTTCTGGCATGGAAACGAACGCATTTTCTATGTTTCTGCCTGCCTCAAACTCTTCAGCCGCTTCTTTTGCTATCCTGTTAAATAGCTGCATTATGCGAAAAGTAAGCCGTCGCTCATGTGATTGCCGAAGTTTGTTGACCGTTGCGACCTCTTTGGCGACGTTGATGCGCTTCCTGCCAGCCTTGATAAAGATAGGAAACGACATGCGCTCATGGCTGTAGCCAATTCTTGTGCGCTCTATCGCCCCCCTATCGGCGGCAATTATCATCAGTCATTCTTCACATAAACGATGGCCAAAGTCGCTGAGATGTCATCGTCACCGCTAGACGTTTTGGCCCGTACTTCAATGTCTGTTTTCTCTGGGCATACGATAGGCAATCCCAAATCAACTTTGATCGTCTCGTTGGAAAGAGTGGTCTTAAACTGTGTTCTAAACACTCCACCAGGCTCACGGGTCACTATGCGTGCTATTGCGTACTTATTGACCGTTGATGTGCCCGAACCAATGTAGCCTTCTTGGATGTAGGCTGTATAACCAGCGGGAACAGTCCAAACGGTCATCAGCGTTTGGTTCTCACCAATCAGAACCTTTGCATAAGTTGTTCCACCGTTGGCAATAGTTGCGTCGCCTGTAATAGCTGCAGAACCGCTTACAAAGGCCCTGTAGACGCGAATGTAAGTCGTCGTGGTAGTAGCAACCCCAGACGCATTTAACGTCACTTCCTCGCTGGCTATAGCGTAGTTTTCATCCAATCCTTGAACGGTAATTTTCACGCCTTCGTCTGTAGCACCGCCAGCCGATGTGACAGTCATTGGACCCGCTGACGATGGATAGACGTATATTCCACCGCCATCCCAGATTGTTTCTTCTGTAGTGCTTACCTGGTTAAAACCAAACTTGAACAGGCCCTTCTCAGCCCAATTACCTCGGCGGATTTGCAGGGCATATTTTGATTCTAACGGCATATTATTTTCCCGTCCTCATAGGATGACCTTCAGGGAGTAGGTCAGTATCAAACTTCCCACCCTTAAATCTGCCCGTCCTCACTGCAAACAGGAAAGCATTAACTCGCGCTAGACCCCACTGGTCCGGCCCAGTCACATTGGGACGCACACTTTCAGGATTGGTCCTGTACGCTCCAACGCCTCTGGTGAACACGGCTTCAAGCATCCGCTGAGTAACACGCTTAGACTTAGCATCACCATGCTTGTCATTATGCTCTTTGACCTTTTCCGATAGAGCTTTAGCGATGCTTTCTGAGACATCAGCCTTGACCTCTCCATAGCTTAATGCGTCGCAGTCATCGCAGCACGGAACCATGATGTCCAGTATGTCCATCTCTTTTCCGCGAGCTTTATCAAGCTCTTCTACCTTTCTTGCTGACCACTGCCTGCCTTCTGTCCCGCCCCAAAGTTGATGGGCGATGAAACCCGCAGACGGGAATCCTGGCTCCCCACGGCGAAAACCTTCCGCACGCTCGTCAACTTCATGTCGTGCGAAAAAGGAATGCATCCGTCGAACAGTTCTAGGAGACAAACGCTCACGGTTGATAAGTTGCACGGCTCTAGCGACGCCCACCTCAGTGCCGCCTCTGTTGAACTCCTTTCGGAGACGTAAGCCTTGTTCTGCGTTTCGTGCCATTTCCCGTGTCGGGCGAGTGTCAACGTCGCTCTCCGCTTTGGCATCTTCACCGCCTTCTGCCTTATCGTTTCCCGTAGCCCGAACCCATTCTGCGTGACTGCCACAAGGCATGTAGTAGACACCATCTGGCCCTTCCGCCTCATGGTATCCCTCGCAGCCTAGCTCCGCAGCGCGCTCCTCGGCTTCAGCTTCTGTCTCATAGACATCATGCTCTTCTTTAGTCTCAGTCTCACCATAAGCCAGCTTTCCAGCATCGTCAGGTGAAATACCCTCATCCTGAGCCACGTCAGGCGCACCGAGCGGGAAGAGGTTAGCCGCGATGTATACCTCATCACCGCCTGATATTGGCTCAAGACCAAGCCGCTCTCTAGCTTCATTTCTCGATATAATTCCTTCACGAACTGCCTGGGTCACGTTTTCATAGACACGACGCCTGCGCTCAGTCATGGCGGGGACAGCATCAATGTCATATTGGATGTAGAAATCATCACCATAAAGCGGTGCTAGCCACTCGTTTAGGTCGCTCTCAACTCGTTTGGCTAGCGGAATGATGGTCTCTTCATAGAGCGCCAGACGTGCTTCCTGCACGTTTGCATAGGTTTGCGCGTCAGGAACTCCAATCAATTGGGATGGCACACCAAAGCAGAGCGCTATGTCCTTTGCAGCCATGTTCTTGTTTTGCAGGAAGTCCATATCTCTTGGCGACAAGCCCATTTCTTTCCAGTCAAAGTCGCCTTCAAGCAAAACTGGACGGCCTGAGTTATTTGGGCCAGTGAACCTGTTCCGCAAGTCCTCGTTCAATTGCTGCCTTTGGCTGTCGCTCAATTGCATTGGAATGCCACGGTCATTCTGTGGCTTGAACACTATCGCACCCGTCGGCCGTGCGCCGTTATTCAGTAATGAAATGTTATGGTTAGCTATGGCATTGTGCTGGTCGATGTCTATAGCCGCTGCCATAAGTGGACTCATTCCCAAATAGTCGTCGAGCGGGTTAAAGAACTTAAAATGCTTAACCTCTGAAAGACCCGTCATGGGGTCTGATGGATAGTATTTGGCAACTTGGCCACCCAAAACGTACTCATAGCCTTCTGGAATAGATGTCTTGCTTGGCTTAATTCTTATCCTGTCAGGACGCAGAAGGTGCAATTCGCGCGGTGTGCCGCCTACATCGTTCCGAATTGCAAAGCTATTCCCGCTTAGAAGCAGATAAGAATACAGCGCTTGGAAGTATTCAACGCCAGCTTGAAGCGGGTTTGGCCTCTCTAGCAATGAGATTAGCGGGTGACGTTCTAGCTCTATCTCACCTTGAAATACCTTGAACGGTATGGCGGCAGCGCCGTTAGCTATTTCGTTTACGCATCTGAACACGATGGCGTTGTATTGGTATCCCTCTTTTGCGTAGCTCTCGTATTTGTCGCTGCGCTTGTGGGTGCCGTAGGTCGTCTGTAGGACTACCTGTGGTGCCTCTTTAGCCTCATAGCGCGGCGTCTCTGCTTTCTGTCTGAAAATCCCAGTTAAGTTGTCGATGATGCCCATCAGCTAATTCTCCAATATGCCGTCCCGCTGGAGTGGCTCAGTTCGGTCAACGCCCATACTAAGGCATCCATTCTATCTGGTGATTTCCTACTCCCACCTATGTACGTTGTCATCTGGTCTTCCATCTCAGAAAAAAAACCAGCGTGACTTACTTTCCTTTGCTCGTATAAAGCAGCAATTGGTTCCGCTCTCGTCAGTTTACCACGCGATGCAGTTACGGGGCTATATGATACGTTATTATCAACTGTTCTTATCAATCTTTCGACCAAATCGCCACCATTATTTGTCTCCGCTACTATTCTATCAGCTTGCCAGCTATAGTAACAGTCAACAGCTTTTCTTCCCCATGCATCTGGCGACATTTTACCAGAAGCGTCTTCTAAAACATAATATCGTCCATCAAGACCAACTCCTGCAACCACAATCCCTGTTTCATCAGAATCTGAATTGTTTGTAACCGCCGGATCTATTGCAACGATTACACGCCTCATTTCTGGCGCTTCGGTTTCTTTTATTCGCGTTTCGTCAATCAATGACCACGACCAGAGCGCTCCTTCAGTATCGGTAAGCACTTCTGCATATAATTCCTGGCGACCAAGCCTAGTTCCTTCATATTTCTTTTTCAGTTGTTCAAGCATTGAAGGTGCAAGGTTGTCTGCGTTGTCAAAAGTTGAACCTCTTGTGACAACGGTTTTTTCGTCTTCAAGCAATGTCTTAATCAGAGGCGTTGGCCTTGGTGTGGTGGTAATGACTACTTGTGGGCTGTCTCCAAGCCTTAAACCAAATAGCAATTGATCGAAAGCATCTGGGTATTTCCAGGCGGCTATCTCATCGCACCAAGCCCGATGATGCTGCGGCCCTCTAAATCTATCAGGCTCATCGGCGGAAAATGTCTTGTAGCGTGTCCCATTCTTCAACAATAACTCACCAAGAGACCTATTCCACGTCTGGATGAGTGCTGGCGGTAACACAGACAGCAAACCGCTTTCGCCTTCTATGCAAGTATCTCTGGCATCAGAAATCGTCGGAGCGGCTACCGCTATTCGTGAACCTGGATGCAGCAAACCATAAAAGCCTACATCTTCCGCACCCGTTCGAGTCTTGCCCCAACCCCTGCCAGCAAGAACTAACCAATAGGTCCAGTCGCCTTTTGGGGTTTTTTGCTCTTCTCTCGCAGTTATAGGCCACAGACTGTAGTGGCTAAGTATGTCAGCTTTGTCGTGTTCTAGCTGTTGCAAGAGCGGCAAGAATTGTTCTGAATGCGTCATCATTGCCAGTGTCAATTTCCCCCTGGTGCTCGACTTGCTGCTTATCTTGCTGACCCAAGTACTGCTTTCCTAGCCATATTTGCATCGCCGTATTTCCACTATCGGCCTGCTTCCACTGCATACGTCGAAGCGATGCGTTTCCATGCGCTCTGTTTTTTTTATACATGGTGTCAAAATTTTCTTCGCCCAGCTCTTTTAAACGCCTGTCTAGCGTCCTAGTAGACATGCCAAGAACGCTGGCAATCTCTTCCTTGGTGCAATGTATTCGCATCATAGTTTCCACGCGCCCTAAATCTAGGTCTGACATGGGTTTGCTCGGTCCTTTTGGTCCTCGTTTTGACACGTTACCTGTTCCGCCTTTGCGTTAATGGTCTGCACTTTAGGCTAGATTTGGTTTTTTGTTAAATTGTTTCAACCACCCAGAAATTTTGTCGTTTTTTATTCCGTTTCGGACTTGTAGTGTTTGTTTACATATGTATACTACTTTTCATTAACCACGGAGACCAACGATGCAAATTAAATTTACCAACTCGCATGAAGAGCACGTTTTCAATACAGCTAAATATTTTACTGTATTCAGACACTTTGGCCGCAACAACCGCACCCGTATCGAATGCCCGACTTTCGAAGCTGCCATTGCCAAAGCGGAAGAGTTTGGTGACAAGCGCTCCATGATTTACGCTGTTAATGATTTTAACTTTGCCCATATCTGCAACGCTTAATCTTCAGCTAAGTTCATATCTATAGGGCCTAAATCTGCGACAGCTGCTTTTGCGTCGCCTTTTAGAAACACTAGAACATTCTGGTGCATCTTGCCTACTTTGCGGGTTGCTTGCATGTATTTGCCAGCCCGCAACGGTAGCGTACCAGCTGAATTTATTAAGACTATTTCGTTGTAGAATTTATATCCCGCGTCTTCCATTATCTGAATTGTTTTCGGTATTGTGCCAATGTAGGCTCCGTTTTTGCCTCGCACCTCGCCCATCACCACAATTGCGAAACGATTGTTTTTTAACTTTGCGAAGGTTTTTTGCAGGATTTTTTTGTACACTTTAAAAAAGTCTTGTGTGCTCATATTAGACAAGTCGCGCGGGTCGTCGCTGTAAACCTCTAAATCAGCATATGGCGGACAGGTAAAAACCAAATCCATGCTGTCATCCTCAACATACTTGTCCATATTTTCACTAGTGTCGTTATGATACGTGCACGGCAAGCCAGCCGCTGTACATCTCGACTGATTAATCTCCGCTTGTTCTTTGCGTAGCTCTATCCCGTGAAACTCCATGCCGAGGCTACCTGTCACGAAGCCTAAAATTCCGCCTGCAAATGGATCGAATGTTTTGCCGCCCTCTACACCAAACCAACTAACCATAAGTTCAGCCAGGACTGGGTCAAACAAACTGACGCCATTATTCATGTCACTCATTACATTTGAGTCACTTTTTGAAAGCGTATTTTCTCTGCTCTCACCTTTATCGCCAATCTTTTCCCGCCACTTGTCACGTAAATTGCCCCAGTGGCCTTGGCGTGTATCTAATACGCTAAATGGTGGTACACCATAGGTTGCAGCCATGCTTCCGCTCTGACCGTCAGCGTATTTTTCTTCCTCTGGCTCGTCAAACAAATCACCTAATTCGTCTAAATCAAAACCAGTGAGGCTTATGTCATAATTTTCGTCTTCTAAATCTCTTATTTCCAACCGGAGCAAGTCGTCATCCCAACCAGCTTCTTGCCCTACTCGGTTATCAGCTAGCCTATAGGCTTTCACTTGGTTAGGAGTTAAATCGTCTGCAACTACTACAGGCACCTTCTCCATACCTAATGAATGCGCTGCCATAAGCCTCGTGTGGCCTGCTATAACGACATTTTCGGAATCTATGACTATAGGTTGCCGCCAACCAAACTCTTTTAGACTCCCCGCAACCTTAGCTATCGCTTCTTGGTTTTTGCGCGGGTTTCTTGCGTAGGGGATAATTTCGCTTATCAGCTTCTGCTGAACTTTCATAGCTTGATCCAATGTCAATAAGGGTCGTCGTCGTCAAATCTATCGCTTGAGCCATAGATAAAATTATCTAACTCAGCGTCAGTCATTCTGTCTACGTCTGGAATATCATCAATAATCACTGGTCTGGGAATGTCTCTAGTAACCGACCTCGCCTGCCGACGTATTTGTACCGCAGAAATGGGCTTCCGTTTCTTAGTTACTACTGGCCCTTTGGCTTTTGGCTTTTCTCTTGGGGGCGTATAGACACGCATAGTATCTGATGTGGTTTCTTTGGTGTAGAACTGGTGTTCGCATTTCATGCAAAACCGTCGCCTATAAACACCGTCAAGCATGGGGCGACTGTCAGTAACTTTTGTTTTTGTGTTATTACATTCTGGACACTTAAAAGACATGGCCTCTCCGCAATACTCTTGGGAGTTTATATCTAGAACGCTTTGTGAGCAATATTTTATGGCGTTGATGAGCGGAGTTGAACCGCCTTCTTTCCAGCGTTGATCTGGTAAGACTCATTAAAGAGAATTGCTGGAACGCATTGCCGCAATGCTACACCAACTCAAATGGAGCGGGGAGCAAGGCGACCAAACCTTACCCCCCTAACCACGAAGGCATCCCGTGTGCTTGGGGAAGCGTAAAAATATTAGTCTTTTAGTCGTTGTCTGTCCAGTGTTTTGGTGCCGCATGGGCAGACATATCATACGATGGTTCATAAGTATGAGTGGTAAGGTTATACCTAAAAAACACCTCTCCAATCGATCCATATAGTCCTTGCTCACGTATCTTGCGCGTGATTACTCTTGTTTCTCCGCTTTCGAAGTCACGGTGAACTACCAGCCCAACGTCGCACATATTGTTCCAATGCGCTGACCCGCTGACATCATACAGAGACGGCGGTGGGTAGGCTCCATCAGAACCTCTCTGCATCTTTGCTGGGTGAGCTACCATCCACATCACGATTTCGTGCTTACGGCAAAAGCTCTTGCACTGGCTTATCAGGTCTCTGATATGCTCGTCCTCTCGTTTGTTACCGTCTCGGCTCGCGTCTATTTCGTTATAAGGGTCAATAATTATTCCCTTTACCCCATGCCGCATACAAGCAGCCCTAGCCTTTCCTAGAAGCCAATCGATGTTTGGGACGCTATCGTTGGTCTCTATGAAGTGAACCCGCCCATCTAAAAACTCCATTGCCGCCCCAAGCTCTTTTTCATCCATCCGCACGTTGGGTCCAACATCAAAAGGCTTCTTTACTACCTTTTCTGCCAGCCGCCTTATGTGGTTAGCGCTCGAATGCTCTGGACTAAAGATGGCAAATTTCCAGCCTTCCTTCTGCATAAGGTTGACCGCTAGCTGGTCAATGAAATTGCTTTTGCCGTGGTTTGGAATTCCTGTCACTAAAGCAAACGTCGAGGGCATCACCTTATAAATCTCATCAAGGTTATGAAACCCAGTGCTGACTGGCTTTTGGACGTGACCCCTGTAGATATTTAAGACCTCTGTCTTGTAGTCAGAGACCGTGTAGAGCCCGTCTATGGGATAAGGTGTGGCAAAGTCTATGCACTCATTGACGACATAGACCCCATGCTCCACTAGCGTCTCGTTGGCGTCCTTGCAAACCACATCGTTTATCGTTGGCCATTTTACGTTCCAGCACCTGTCCTTGCCAAAGCGGTGAACTAGCTCCAGAGCTAAGGACTGGCCCGCCTGGTCGCCGTCTGTAGCGATATAGACACGCTCTACTTCATCAAGCCATTCGCAGTTTTGCAAAGCCTCAAACCGTTTATCGTTGGCATCAAACTTTGCTTCCTTTGGAGCGCCGTCTGGTAGGCTTGTGGCGTACTCAAACCCAGCTTCCCATAGCGCTAGCACGTCCATCTCCCCTTCAACGAAAATGACGTACTTGTTACCCGTGTCTGCCCAGTATTTTTTAACTTTATCAATGCCAAACAAGGTGCGCTTCGCTCCGCCTTCCTGTCTAAACCGCTTATCCTTGGTGCGGTATTTTACATTAACCAATTCACCGTCTTCAAAATATGGGAATGCTATGCAGGCCTCTGGAGCGTCCCCAAAGCTGATGCTGGATTTGTAACACTTATATTCATTAACAGTTTTCTCGGATATGTGGCGGGCCTGAAACCACGCCCTCACGCCGTCTGAAATCGCGATGTGCTTTAGTGGCTCTGGTTTCTTGTATTCGCGTCTCTGGATTGGTTCACGATTTCTTTTAAAATCATCGCCGCCAAGACCGCCCGTCCAGTTGCAGTGATGACACATCCAAACAGCACCACCATCCCTGTCTATTGTAACTGATAGGCACTGGTCTTTCTTGTTTTTTCTGGTGTGCGAACACTGCGGGCATGTCGTCTTCTTGTCGCCTGCATCGTAATTACGAAGGCGAATTCCTTGGTCTATTAGTTGTAGCATTTGTTATCCAGCTAGTGAGTTGCGGTTCGTGGTTATTGCTTGTGCTTCTTCAACTGTTTCCCATCGACCTTGCGATAGCCAGGTTGTTGCATGTGGTAAAAACTTTTTATCTTTTCCTATGCTGGCTTTCATAAATTTGAATGTCGCTTGTTGCAATTTAGCAACGTCAATTTCTTTGTTTGTGACACGCTGCCAGAGCTCATGAGCTTTTTTCTTAGAGCCGTCATTCCTGGGGTATAAGGTCCACCAATCTTCAAAATCCTGGCAGTATTTTTTATCAGTTTTAGGGGTGCTGTTTTTGTCACCCCCAATCTGATTAATATTTTCAAGTATATTATTGATAGTATTGGGTGCTGTTTTTGGCACCCTCACCCCCCCTTTTTTGTCACCCTCTAGAACGTGCAATATAAACAAATTGCTCGTCTGTTTACCTAGAGGTGTAAACCGTGGCCATATAGCCAAAGCGCCTTCTTCTTGCAGAGATTTACAAGCCCTGATAACGGAGCGTTCAGTGCATTCGCACAGTTCCGCTAAATGCTTATAACTTGGCCATGTCCTATGATTTTCGTCTGCATAATTTGCTAGCATAAGAAGAACTAGCTTGTTTAGGCTGTTCTTACATGGACGCCTAGCGGCCCAAGACATCGCTTCGAATGACATGCTTCCTCCTGGTTGGTCTGCCTAAGTGGTCTTGCGACTATACGCAAATCATGAAAAGAACCAATAGCACTTTGGAGAAAAAAATTTCAGCGAGGTTTTCTGATGGGAAAACGTAGCGAATTTGAGCGAAAGCCACGGGACTTTTACCCCACCCCGCGCGCCGCAGTTTTGCCGCTTTTACCTCACCTTCAACCGCAAACGAAATTCTCTGAACCATGCGCCGGAGACGGTAGACTTGCTCGTCATTTGTCTAGCTTTGGTCATGTGCCAGTCTGGCTTTCAGACCTTGAGCCACAGGAAAAAACAATAATTCAAATGGATGCTTTTTCATTATCAAGAACAAATGGCGCTCAAGTTTTTATAACAAACCCACCATGGCAGCGCAGCGTTCTGCACCCTTTAATTCAGCACCTATCCAACATGGCCCCAACATGGCTTTTATTTGATGCCGATTGGGCTCACACTAAACAAGCCATTCCGCTTCTATCGCGCCTACGAAAAATCGTGAGCATTGGAAGAGTGAAGTGGATAGACGGCAGCAAACACACTGGAAAAGACAATGCTTGCTGGTATTTGTTTGACAAAACCGCTGAAAAAATAGAGTTTATTGGAAGGACCAATTAAACCAATTAGGCACCAGAAGGTGAAAAAATGCTTAAAGTTTTGATGAGTCTATTTGCTACTGACCGCAATAAATACAATCAATTAAAAGACCGACCTGAAAATAAACCGCGCGGCGGATGGAAACAGAAACCGCACTGGCGAAAAATCAACGGTAAGCACGTTTGGTGCGGCGGCAAAGAAAAGTGATTGGGGGCTAACGCCCCCTTTTTTAATAAGCCACGAAGAATCCAACCGCGAAGCCGATGATTGCACCGTAGACGACACGTCTTTCGTATTTCCAAATATCTTTGCCTCTTTGCACAACGGCACTCACCGCTGATTTAACTTTATTCAGCATTTCATGTTTCCTTTTTTTTACGAGTTAGATCAAAGATTATTGCGAGTGTGAAAGCACCAAAGCCTGTCAGTATGGCCTCCGTCATCTGCTCTCCAAAGTTGGGCGGATGAATAAACCTATCTGCAAGCATCGTTACAACGCCTGTCACCCAAGCTCTAAAGAAATCACTTGAACCAGGACGCGCCATAAGCGCAATCATGACACCAATGAAACTATAGAGCCCTGTTGATGCCGCTGTCCCAAGGTGAGACCAGGTGAACGCACTAAGGTCTAACTGAACCATCATTATTGAACAGGAGACAAACGCCTCTGTGTAAGAGCGTGAAGCTTTTTTGATTACATCTAAAATATTTTCGGGTTGCATTAGAACCCCCTTTCTGAAACCCAGATGGGCCGGTTCTTTGCCTGTGATTTTATCAAAAAATCTCTTGTATATGAATAGGCGGGTCATAGGTCGCCAGAATCTTCTTTTTCAAATTGTAAATAGGCGTTCTGGTTGCTGGCGATTTTACGTCCTCAATAACCCTTTCGCCATCTTTGTTTCTGTAACTGAAGTCCCCTATATATTTACCAATCCACTGACCGTTGACCAGCAATGGAACGACAGGCTGTAGCTCAAGCACGCTTATCTCTCCCGCAAGCTGAAGCATCTTTAATTCAAAATATCTTTGCGCTTCCTTTTTGCTATCGAAGCGATAACCGTCATACGTTGTGATTTTATTATTGTATTTGTTTCGTCTCGCAATCATTGCTGTTTTGTCCCTTTTGTCCCTATTGCCCCTGTAGTGCCTGTAGGACCAGTCCAGTTGCACCCATTGCACCCGTAGGGCCTGTAGGACCAGTCCTGTAGGGCCTGTAGAGCCTGTAGGACCTATTTTGTTTGCAGTAATTTAATATTAAAAAATAATATGTTTTTGAGAAAGGGCTTGATTCTTAATACACCAAAAGGCTATCATAAGGCACCAGAAAGAACCACGAGGCATAAATGACCAACGCATTTGAACGTCACGGAGTGATGCACCTATCCGCATCAACTATTAATGGATGGATAACCCAGCCCGCTTTAACGCTGCTTAAAATTGCTGGCATTAAAGACGAAGAAGCAGGTCCATCTGCATGGCGCGGCCAAGGCGCTGATAGAGCCGCCGCGAAAGCAGCATTCGAACATGACGTCAAAGACGACGAATTAGTTACTCTGGCGTATAAGGTGTTCGATGATAATTTAGCAAACGCAATCAATGAATACCCCGAAGACAAAATACAGAAAGAACGTAAGGCGCTGGAGTCTTATGTTACTACCGCTGCTCGTTTTTATCGCGGTCTAGGAGAGCCACCAGAAGCCGAGCAAGGAAAAGTCACAATAAAAATTGATGGCGTTCCTGTTCCTTGGATTGGCTATTACGACCTTCTATATGCAGACAAAGTGCGCGATACAAAAACCGTTGGCCGAATAACATCAACAGTATCAGCTGCACATTGCCGCCAAGCTGCAATTTATGCCAACGCTACCAATAGAGAACCATGGATAGATTACGTTGGCACTAAAGAAGTAAGAACTTTTCGCGTTGATAACGTAAGTGGATGGCTAAGTCAGCTTCACCATGCGGCGAAATCATTGGAACGAGTTCTTTCGTTTAGCGATGACATTTTCGAATGTTGTCGTTGCGTCTATCCAGACGTTGACCACTGGATGTGGTCTGAAACCACGAGGGCTGCGGCCCGTGATATTTGGGAAATGGAGATAATGTGATGACCATGAAATGTCCAAAAGTGATAGCAGAGGCTATGTTCAGCGTTCAGAAACAAGTTAAAAAGCTGGCGCACGACTCAAAGAACGATTTCCAGTCTTATAACTATGTGAGCATTGACGCTTACTACGAAGCTGTTAGGCCTTGGCTCAATCAAGCTGGCCTCATGCTTATTCCAAATGAGGAAGAGGCATCAATTTCACCTGATGGCAGGACTTACAAGGTACGTTTCGCTTTTATCGTGATGCACGAAAGCGGAGAAGTCTGGGAAGTGCCAGTTAAGCGAACTGTTTATTTGCAATATGGCGGGGCTCAGTCTTGCGGCTCTGCTTTGTCATATGCAGAGAAATTTGTGATGAGAACGCTGTTCAAAATCCCGACCGGCGAATATGACCCCGAACAAGATAACCCAGTGCGTGAGGTTGAACAAACCGCAACAACTGTGGTTGTAGACGCAGACGCTACCTCAAAGCCAACAAGAGGCCAGGACAGCACAATAGCATACGACTACAATGACGCGCCGTTTCGTCTGTTTGATAAAAACAGTTCAGTAATCCAATCATTCACCGAAATAAAACCATGGGGAATGATGATGAAAAACCGTCTTAGCAAGAACCCTGATTTATACGAAACCAACCGCCTCGAAATAGAAAGGGTTATTCGAGACGTAAAAGTTGATCCGCAATTAACAGAAAAGGCCAGAACAAATCTTTTAACATCTCTTGAAAACTTGACCACGATGGAGACCAACGATGCGTAAACAAAGCCAGAAAGACAAAATCCTTACGCACTTTCTAACCGGAGCAAGCCTGACACCGCTGGAAGCTCTGAACAACTTTGGAGCCTTTAGACTTAGCGCTGTAGTTCATAAGCTCAAAGAAGAAGGGTGGAACATTGAATCAAAGCTGATTCACGATAAGCGAAATAATAAAATGTATTCAAAATATAAACTATCAGATGACACAGAAAAACCTGAGCAGCATCGCCTGCTTTGGGTAGAGGGAATAAGTCGATGAGTGATTATGATAACACAAATTCTGGAGCGCTTTATCCAGCGGAGCATATGAAACCGTTTGGTAGAGCATCTTGGGACGACCTTAAAATACTTCGCCAAGGAAAGGTCAATATTGAGGGCGAAGAGAGCCGAATGATATTGACTCAATCCACAAGCAAAGATGGAAAAACCTATTTTGAGGTTTACGAGGCGATGTCAGACAGAGCTTTAGTTGCTGAAGTTACTGACAGAGATGGGAACACCTATTTTGAATTTTATAAAAAAATAGGACCAATCTATGCTAACGACAGAAAACGCTCTGACAGAGACGCCGACATGAGCGGGACTGTAACCCCTAAAGACGGCAGTCTTGGCGAATACATGATTTGGGGTCGTAAGCGTGAAACTAAATCAGGCGTTAAAATGACAAGCGTTAGCTTGGCAGCAAAAGAAAAGAAAAACGAATCGCCTACATATAGTGCTAGCAGTTCCGATTCGCTCGATGATGATGTGCCGTTTTGACATCCCAGATGTCACGACAACTCAAGGTGCCAAGCCATCTGGACTATGTGCGTCATAGGCCGTGCTGTTTATGCGGAAAGGTTGGTGTGGAAGCGCACCACCTTTTGCGGCCCTGGAGCGGCACCAGGGGCATGGGTATGAAGGCAGGCGATCAAAACGCCATCCCTCTCTGCCCTGACCACCACAGGGCTCTGCACCATGCGGGAAATGAAGAACGATTTTTTGCTGAAGAAACCGGAGACGAATCATTTGGCAGACTGCTAGCGATGAAGCTCTGGTACTCAAGCCCTCACTACAGGGAAACAGAATTTTGACTAACAAAATTATTTCTGGAACATATGCTGACTTCAAGATAGTTAAGACACGAAACGTCGCTCAGTTCGTTGTAGAGATACCGCTAGAACAAGCTGATGAAGCAATTCGCATGTTCGGTGTGCCAAAAGCATCAGTTGAGCAGTGGGTGGCAATAGCGGCGCTTAAAGAAACAGCAATCATTAAAAACGAAGAAGGCGCTAACATGATTAAACTCGCTGCTATGCTTTGTTCTAATCCAGAATTCGGCGTCTTTTTGCGCGATAATTTGCGACTCTCTGAAATAAACATCAACGATTCAGAATCAGTTGCAAGTGGTCTACGAACAGCACTTGGCATTAAAAGCAGAACAGAATTTCATGATGACGATGATGCTCGTCTAGCGTTTACACGACTCAAAGGGGAATATGACAAATGGTTAGCGAAGCGGTGGTAGAAACCACGATAAAGATGCCTGATGGTGTCGCTGTAAGATGTTTAAGCAAGGCCCAAGCGGCAGCATACATAGGCGTATCGCCTAACACTTTTTCGCGCATGGTTCAGAACAACGAAGCACCAAAACCTATACAAATAAGTCAGCGCCGATTAGTTTGGGACGTGAAACAGTTAGACGCGTTAATCGACTCGTTTAGCGGTTTCTGAGTCCCTCCCTGAAAATGACCCAGTCGGGTACTTTGCCCCCCGTTTAAACGCGGGGGGATTTTTTTTCATCTTTTTTTTAATTCAGTTGTTGACATATGCAAACACCATCCTTATTTATAATTACATCAAAACCGCGAAGGACCATTGAAAATGCGTTATCAAGCAAAACAAAACGGCCTCGATACCTGGGCCAAAAAAGTTGGCAAGCGCTGGATAGTTGGCGGCGATAAGCCTTGGGGTCAGGTTTCCATTCTGATGGAACATGACGGCAGGCCAGCTTGGTTCCGCCTCAAAGGTTGCTTTCTAAAGTTTGAAGACTGGGCATAACGATGAGATACGCACAAGCCAATTTATATCAAAACTCAGCCAAGCTCGCAGATGAGTTTGGCTGGTCGTTTGCTTGTCGCAGATTTGGTGAAGACACAATGAACGAGGTAGTTGAATTGTTGCCTCGTTACACCTCTGGAAAAAACAAGGGTAAAGTGAAAGGACGTATCGTTTGGTGGAAGGCATTATCGAACGGCTATGCACCTATTGTTGACACTGGCGTTCGCGCTGGAAGCATATGCCGTGTTCGGCTTTACATTGGCAACAAAGAAGGTCCATGGACCTGGCAAACTGGATGCCTTAAAGAAAGCGATAATTGCTTTGGCGATGCTTACATGAGTCAGCCTGGAAAAATTGATATTGTTACCCTCAAACAATTCCGAGCCGCTGTTGAAAGTGGGAAAATACCAACCAGTAAAATTTATTGATTATTTTTTGTTTTGCTTGTTGACATATGCAAACAGAATCATTATCTTCTTTTTATTAACCACGGAGAAATGACATGACTAAATTATATCGAATTCCAAAGCGCTATTACATCGACCACGTCGAGTGCGATTGCGAGGCACCGCCAGTAGTTAAAGAAACAAAGCAGCATTACTGGATAAGCGCAGAGGAAGGGCCAGAGCTTTCAGAGCTTCGCAGCCGCGCCCAGTACTATGTAGACATGCAGGGAGTAGGCGGCTTTAACGGCGAATGCAACGGCCTTTGTGCTAGTGCCAGGGCAACTCTTAAAGTGATTGGCGACAGCTCCCAACAATCAAAAGCCTTTGAAGAAAATTACCTAAAAGCTCATGCTCTTCTTATGGGCCACAGACAATAACTAGAAACAAGATTCAACTTGAGGGGCCACGGCCCCTCTTTTTTTTGCTTATATCAAAAACAACTGTTGACATATGCAAACAATGCCCTTATCTTCTCTTCACTAACCACGGAGAAAGACCATGAAGATATTTGATTTTAGCAACGGCAAAAAAGGCGAACTGCTTGGCGCTGTTCAACGCTGCGACCAAACTGGTGGCTGGCTGGTAAAGAAGGGCGATAAAACCTTCAAAGTTACCCTGACAAAAACCCATGGGCCATCTAACGAAGAATGGACATGGCAAACGGATGCAGCTCGCTTCGACCACGACAGTGGAACCTTAGTTTCTATAAAGCCAGAAGACTTTGGCGTTGGCGCGATTTGTTTTTGTTTTGGTGAAATGCGTTTTGGCTCTCAGGACAATAACGGCATCTGGGCTTGGCACGTTGTTGGAACCCAGGAATGGAATCGCAACGCTTGCAAAAATAAAATCTTAAAAGCAGAGGTGGTGGCCTAACGGCCCCACCCATAGCGGGAGAAGGACAAACGTAAATGAACAAAAACTCAGCGCAATATAAACGCCACAATGGCCCATGGGATAGAGGTGCAGCCGACAACTACTACGGCAGACCGTTCAACCCTCACTACTTCAAGCTGGATACCTCTCCGCTTTTAAGGGTTTCCAAAGAAAACATGACAGAAGCTGAACTAGCCGCTTACAAAGACGGCTGGATTCACAACGAAAGTATTGGTCATAAAAAAGACTGGGGTTGATTGTTTTTATTGTTGACAAACGCAAACAATAACCCTATCTTCTTTTTATTGAAACACCACGGAGTAAGACCAATGACCAGTGAACACATGATTTATGCTCAAGAAATAAAGAATCAGATTGTAGCTCAGTCACCTATGGCTCTGATGTCATATGGAGCTCAGAAGTTTCTGGCACACGGCGAAACAGAAACGCGCCGCGCGGCTTTAGAGTTCCGCGTTAATGGCTACAAGCACAAAGGTATAGTTCGGATTAGCCTTTGTTGGAACGACACCTACACCGTAGAAACAATAAAAATTCGCAAGGGTGAAATTAAAATCTGCGGTTCGTTTGATGACGTTTATTTCGACCAGTTGATTGAAGTTTTAGACACTCTGATAGAGGGGAAGCACTATGCAAGGTAACAAGCAACAAAAAATGACCGCTGGCAGGTTTAGGCAAGTTAGAGAAAGTCTTGGCCTGTCTCAGCATAAGATGGCTGCCATGCTAGGCTATGAGAACAGAGCCTCAGTCAGCCTCTTTGAATCTGGCAAGCGTGAGATTTCACCACGGCTAAGTCTCTTAATGGAAATGCTCGCTAACCAAAACACGAAGGAAAGAAAATGACCAAACTCCGCTATTACCTACCGTCTCTACTGCTACAGGGCTCCGCTCTGCTTGGAACGGGTCTTTTTATTCTCTACATCATCATCAACTTCCTGCTTGGTTGCGAATCTTGGGACCGAGAATATTGGACGGCGAATAACTCCTGCATGTACCCGCTGGAGTTCTTAAAGATTTTTGTCCCGCCATTTGGGAAATGAGCAATGCTGATAAGCAGCCTAATATGCATGGCAACCGCCATCTACTTCGAAGCCCGTGGCGAACCCCTCGCTGGGAAAATTGCTGTAGCGCACACAATTATGAATAGAGTAGACGACACCAGATTTCCAGATACGGTCTGCGATGTGGTCACCCAAGGTCCAACGTACTCTTGGAAACAGGACTACCCAGTCAAGAACAAGTGCCAGTTCAGTTTTTACTGTGATGGAAAATCAGATGTTGCAGCAAACCAAGAAGTTTTTGAGGATTCAGTCACAATCGCAAGAGCGGTGATGGATGGCAGTATGCCAGACCTGTCTGAGGGAGCAACTCACTATCACGCGACTTATGTGCTACCATCGTGGGCAGCGAGCAAAACCAAAACAGTGACCATCAACAACCACGTCTTCTACAGGTGGGAACGATGAACACAGATTTGAAAAAGTGCGTCTGGTGCGATGAGATGGTTGACCCCGCCAAATGCTTTGCTGACACAATCCCAGTCATGCACTCAGAGAGCCAATGGGTTTGTGCGTTATGCGGAGAACCGCTCAGGGTTCTTGAGCCTTGCGAGGAAGAGGAGCCGCATAATCCTTTTCCACCATAAGACCAGCTAGGGTGGCTAGCCTATCTTTTTCACGCATACCCTTTTCCGTAAGCGTATAAGCCCCGTCAGTGGCCACAACGAACTCTGACGCTAAAAGACCCGTCAGAATGTGTTCATAGGGCTCGCGACCGCTTAAAACGGCTATGAGGCCACCCAGTCTGGTGTTTTGAGTATTTGAGAGCTTACCCACTTAGCCACCCGTATATTTGTTGGGTCTTCTTTATTCTATCATCAAGACCGTGGGTTCCGCCATTCACCCGCTTTGTGATTCTTTCAATCACGTCCTCTAGGATGCCAAGGTCAGCTATCTCAAACAGTCCATTTTTTTCAAAGAACCAGATGGCGGTTTCCATCGCATACTCAGTGCAGACGCAATCAGGATTATCCATAACCTCTGGAAGATTCATATCTTCTGCGAATGTTTCATAGTTGTTGCGACCAGTAAGCTGTAGGAAACCCCTGCCACGCCAGAGCCAGCCTTCACCATCATTGCCCATGCGGTCCCCATAGACAGCATCAGCCAAGCCCTTTGGGTTTCTGGCGAACGGTTCAGCGCTTTCTAAATCTGCAAACCTGGAAGGCCACACCTTCACGATGCTTTCAGCGCTGTAGTTCAAGTTCTCTTCAGTGAAATAAAATGAACCGCTTTCATGAGCTGCCTGACCTAGAAGATGAGCGCCACGCAAAACAGAAAAGTCATAGTGCTTTGCGATAGCCCTTGCGGTGTTTGGCCCAAAGCCACCATCGGCGGTGACGCCAATCTTCTCTTGAAGTCTTCTTAGTGCTTCGCTCATTTGCCTTGACCTCTGTAGCGCTTCCACGATTTTCTATCATGCTTGTTCTTTGGTCTTGAATGCGTCCCATGACCAATGCTGGTCGCGTGTTTATGTCTTAAAGGCTTCCAGGCTTCAACAGCATTCACTTTAGACTTTTTCACTTTGTCACCTCTTCTGGCTTTTTGGTTTGTGCTTCGATTGAAGTCTCATAATAAACAAGGAGCTGCTTTTGCTGTTCTATGTAGCGCGTGATGTCTGCCAGGTTTATCGCCATTCGTTCATAGTCGCCAACCGCTATTGCGTAAAACACAAGTTGACCACCCGTTTCCTTAACAAAGCGAGCTTTGAACTCTTCAAGGTTTTCTTCAGTCACTACAAACCAAGAAACACCCTTCATTGAAAGTGGACGAGGACGGTCCTTAATCTCAATTAGGATTGGTTTTATCTTGGTTTCCGTCACTACTATCGGCTCGGGTTTCGACCACAGGCTGCACCCCGTCAATAGCAGTGACACGCTCAAGATACTCAAAAGCCTTTTTCGTTCCATTGTTTATCTTCTTTTCGATTAAACCTGGTTTCTTCATCGAAAGATTAGTGAGGTCATGGTCGATCAACTTATCCCGCAATGAGTTCACCCGCGACTCAGACTGATTGTATTTATCCGATAACTCTTTATTCAACTTCTTGGAAAGCTCTGCCGCTTGCTCCATTTGGCTTATCGTTTCCTGATTGGTCTTATTAGCCGCCTCAAGGGCGTAATTGTTTTCACGCAATTGCTGGATCGTTGCTTGGGTGGACGTGTAATAAAAATAAACACCTCCACCAAGCGTCGTCAGCACAAGCACCATCGGCACGATTGCGCCAAAGCCAAACACTTTTAAGCCTTCTTTTCCGCAGTGGCGCTGGCATTCTTTTTCATTGCTTCAGCACCAAAGAATACGCCAACCAATAAGCTGGTTGATGGAAAATAGATTGTAGCCATTGAAGCAATAAGGTCAGCAGCTTTATCTACCCCAGCAATGGATGCACCCAAGACGAACAATGGATAGCCCAACATGCCGAACAGCACGTACCAAATCATCTTCCGCTGTTGATCGCGTTGCGCGTCATCGTCTTCCATTCGGCGCCTACGGTCTTCAAGCTCAATGAGAGCTAGTTCGTGCGGGTCAATCTTCCCATTACCGTTCTCATCATATTTGTCGAGTATCTCAGACATGGTGGCTCCTCTATGCTAGGTAAGTTGCAATGCTTAAAACAGTGATGATTTGGGCTTTGAGAACTACGTCGTCTGACATTTCTTCTACAGCCTCAGTTCGTTTGATGTCCTCCAGGATTTCTGCAAATTCTTCTTGTGTGATTTCGCCGTTATCGAATAGCGCCTTGGACTCAGCTACAAGCGCCTCAATCTTTTCTAAACTCGCCATCAATATCTCCCCATGATTGCGTTTGCCACGTCATCCGATTGTTTCTCCAGAACCTTCTTTTTTATGCCGCAAAACGCTGGAGATATGATGTCCTTTTGCAACATGCCTTCAGTTGTTTTACGCATTAGGCCAATCATCTCGCCAACATCGGTAGAGCCTTTTGATTCTGAATAGAGAGCTAGACGTTGAATTGATCGATCAACAGAAACAACCTGAGGCTTTACCTCACCAGCACAATCAAGGTTGGCAACGGACATTCTCACATCAACAGCAAGCAAAGATTCATTGTCATCATAAAACGATGGCAGTGTCAGATAACAGCCTGACAATAACAGCGCGGTCATGCCTGCTAAAATAATTCTCACTATCTGCACTCCTACTTAGCCAGTGGGTTGTCTAATGCCCGCTGTAGTTTTGCGTTTAGCCTGTTCTCAAGTTCTTTCATGTCAGCCGTCTGCGATGTGCGAAGCTGCTCACGTTTTACCTCAAAACGCCCTTCCGCGTCATCAATCATTACCCTTACTTTTTCCTCAGTGTTTCGCACCATGTCTTCTACACGGTCTGCTTGTTTCTCTATCCGCAGAATGTCATCCCGCAAACCGTTCTTGATGTCCCTGGCGTAGTCCAACGACTCCTGAACCTTTGCATCCATAACCTCCATCTTCTGCTCGTATGCACCAAGGTCTAACCCCGCCACTTCCTCAATCTTTTGGTACATGACAAAGCCCGCATAAAGAGCGCCAACGAGAGAACTAATGGCAGCAAAAGCGACGCCCAACTGAGCAGGAGTAAAACGAAACCCGCCGAGTGACATTTTCTTGTCAGAGAGGGCTTCGATCTTCTCAATCTCATCTCCAAGGTCGCTCATGTCAGTTCTCAAACTTCGTGTTTTTTGTCATTGCTTTGAGCTGTTGCAGCTCGGTCTGTAGCTTTTGAATTTCTAGGCGTCGTTGCTGCAACTCTAGCTGATAAAGCGTATTGCAGTTGATGCGTTCTCGCGGTGCGTTAAGCGGTATGACCATGCGTGCAAAGACACCAACGTCTTTTGATTGGTCCTTGAAGGCTTGACTTTGATAATCGTAAGACCCGCCAACATTGTTGAGCGCACCCAGGACACCGAACTCAAAATTAACGCTGCCGCCTATCGCGTTCTTGCAATCTTTGTCACCAGCTCGGAAAGCATCCTGGGCATAGGTTCCCTGCGAGCTTGGAAGCTGCAACGCTAGAGATGAAGAGTCAGCGTATGCGGGACAAGCAACAAGCATCAACAGCACTCCCCATCGTTTCATTGCAACTCGCCATCAAACTTGGAACAAACCTTTGACGATATGATTGCATTCTGTGCTTTGTCTGACCGCAACTTTGACATCGTGCAAATGTAAACGGCGGCTGGCCTGTCTCTGTTTCTTATGAAGATTTCAAATTCATAGCTGGTGCCATGTGGAACTTTGATAATTTGATTGGTTGTGGCAAACGGAATGGCCACCATGTCTTTCGTAAACACACCAATCTCATAGTAATCAATATCTTGTCTGGCGTTAAACATACGCATCTTGGCGCTTACCAACCCGTCCACATACGATGGCATCAGTTTTGGATAGGTAGGCGTGAGTTCGTGAGCGGCAACCGAGGAAGCCGCTGTAATCAATCCAACCATAAGCGCCAGCGTTCTCAATTCGCTATGCACTCCGCCTGCACAATGGCTCGATAGGTGCCGCCTGGGAATGCTTTGCTGTAACCATATTCCGCAGTGCTACTCACCTCAAACCAAACCGTGCCAGCCACAGTCAGGTCAAATTCTGTCGTGGCCTCATATGTTACCTTATTGGTTTCATAACCAGACATAGAAGCGTCTGAGGTGTTTGAAACAGACGTGGAACCAGACCAAGCAACGGTATCTGAAAGCGTTGGGCTGGTAGAAAAGCTGGTTGGCGTCGTTATCTTAGCGGTGTAGTAGTCAGCTATCGCCACATCATACCGAATAATAGGAAGCACGCCGCCATCAGTTGTGGCTGTACTCAGCTTGTCTGGTGTGGGGTTTCCATAGACGCCCTGGGTATCAGTGTTAATTATGCACTTGGACGCTATGTTACCTTCAATGGTTGTTTCCGCCATTGCTGCCACTGGTATAATCAGGGCAAGCGCAGCAATCGTTGTTATCCTCATCACAAATCTCCTATTTGTATTGAGCATCAACCATCTGGTCATGTAGCAGTTGTTGAGCCAATCCATTCCGCAGTCCTTTGCGGTTCTCTGGGAGTTGACTGTCCACAAGTTTTTGTGTCTCTTTATAAGCGCCACCATCAATGCGAACGGCATAATAGGTGGTCATGTTTACTGTCGCATTCATAGCATTTACCAGCGCTTCCTGCGATATGGTGCTAGCTAAAGTGATGGCATTCTGAGAAGCAGCAAGAGCCTTTTCCATGTCATCTTTATCTTTTTCTTTTTCGTCGTCTTCTTTAGCAGCCTCTTCTTTGTCTTCCTCGTAGAGGTCAGGATTGGTCGGGTCCAGCGCGTTAGTTACGCTCTCATCTTCCAGTGTGTTATAGATTTCAATCTGTGGTGTATTTGCTTGATAAAGCAGAGGGTCTACATACCCTGGGCAACCTGGTGTGGTTTCAGGATTGACACACTCCTCAAACCGAAACGTGTAGACAACGAACTGGTCTTGCA
>Ga0222713_10001419_pt1 | contig 26837 bp, 31 predicted proteins | sample C33_649DmetaG_FD_165061 | JGI IMG/M metagenome (GOLD analysis project Ga0222713, IMG submission 165061) | Estuarine water microbial communities from San Francisco Bay, California, United States - C33_649D | ecosystem: Environmental > Aquatic > Marine > Unclassified | place: USA: California... | reverse complement strand
GGAGCAATATTGCTCCCTATTACCTTTTAAGACTTGTTTTGTCTAGCACGAATCATTGCTAGAATGTCTTGTGCTTTGTCACTTGAAGGTTGTGTTGTAGGAACCTTAATAGATTCGGCTGCAGCCATTGCATCTTCTTCCCATGGTGCTGAAGTTTCTGCTACGGGTGCTGTTGCGGGTGCTCTAGTTTCAGTAGTAGCTGTTTGTTTTTCCGCGGTTGCTCCTGCAGGTGCTTCTAGTCCCCAAGGACGATAGTAACTACCCCAACGCTCTAAGTCATATGGTTGACCGTCTACACTTGCGTCAAACATTTCTTTGATTACACGCAACTCTGCTTCGCCGGGACGCTTTGGCAAGAACTCTGCCAAATTGTACAAACCATGTGCTTCAATAGCGGCTTGTTCTGCCTCAGTCAATGCTGACTCTTTACGTGCCCAATTACTTGTTGAGTAATCAGCATAGCCACCTTTACTTGTTTTCTTAATATTCAAATCAAGACCACGCATAAAGTCTGTTGGCAATTCTTCCATCTCAGGATCCATCAAACTTGCTTTAATGATTGTAAAGATTTGTGGACTAATAATGAATCTACGAATTGGGTTAGCTGGTGTCTTGTCATCACCGATTGGGTTTTGACGAACAAAACCTTGAAACAAATAACTGCGTTTCTTCCAGTATTTGTTTGCTAACTCTTTCAATGTTTCATCTTTATACCAAGGACGAACCTCAGTTAGTATTGGGCATTGTGCTTTTGGATCATACATCTCAACGCAAGGTACTTGAACCTCAATACGTTTAACGTTAGGATCACCTTTAACTCCATTGAATGGGAGTTTAATAATTTGTCGTTCTACCCAGAAGTACGGGTTGTTGCTATCTGCATCGGGCAATAGACGCAATGTGGCTGTTGTGCCTTCGTCCATATTCCAGTGGGGGTAGATAGAGTTATCTGATTGTTTCTGTGTTGAACCAGAAGTTGATTTGTTTTCTTGTGCCGCAATACGGGCACGAATCTCTGCTAATGATGCCATGATAAATTTCCTTATAAATTGAGATGGTCTCGTTTTTAATATTCGCCACTACCTATTAGTGACTAACACAGATGTAAGTATAGCAAATGTTTACACCCTTGTCAATATATATTTATGCCAGTTTTACCTAAATCAATTTTTTACAGCGGTTATTGTGCCATCTCGCTAACATTTTTTTACTAGCAATAGTTCCACAATGTGGGCATGTTTCTTTTGGGTCAATAACTCCAAATCGCGGATGCTGTTCTCCTTTGACTCCGGTAAGATTGGGTAATATTTTATTATGTTTTAACCATTCTGTATGTTCAGGTCTTTTTCGTCCAAACATATAGTGCTGGTCTCCGGCGGGCCCGATTGTGCCTCCTGAACCCCCTTCATTGCGGTTTCGCAATATTCCAGTGCCTATATCTTTTCTACCATACCATTGGATCAATCTTCGTTCTAATGCCAATGATCCTAGTTCTGTCAAATTAGATTCGCAAATTAGTATTCTAGTGAATTCATTAGGTACGGTTATAGAATGCTTATCCCATGCCCTAGCGTTCTTACCTTTACCAATATAATAAGGAGTGCCATCTTCTCTGAGATAAGCATATACATAAAAGCCCAAAGGTGGATTTTTTCTACTAAATAACATTGCTGATGCTCCTATAAGCGTTAGAGTAGTTGGGATTTCGACCTCCGCGAACTACACTTATATTTATTCTTTTTAACCCTTTTTAATGTAATCTAAGCCAATGATGTTATCCAACATACGTGCATATGTTTTATCTAGACCCTCGTGGAATAATTCATTTGGTTGCATATACAGTGTTGAGTTCGATGGTTGGCTAAACAATGTTCGTTTAACCAAAGTTAAATAACTATCCATTTTTTCTCTAGTTAATGTAGAATCTTTACTTTCAAATATTTCTTTGAGATACCAAGCTTCTTCTTGTATACTATATGATATTTGTCCATCACTGTACTTAGGATCTTTATTTGATAATTCTTCTCTGAATTTATTTTTAAACAATGTAATTAACATAGATAAATTATCTTTCATCCATTTATTGAATTTAGGCTCTCCCCAGTTTTTGTATATTTTAAATGGTTGATTTTCGTATTCTAATAAACTTTCATTTGTACCTGTTTTTATAGGTCTACCTTGAGAATCATAACCAGGCCCTAATTCTTCACTGTCAACATCTTTATCTTTAATATTAACAATACCACCTTTACCATCTTTATCAGCGTATAAACCTGCTAATTGATCTTTAGTTGGAAATTGTACAACATTATCTTTTGGTTCTTCTGCTGGAATTACTGGTTCCTGATCAGGAGGTGTTATATTTTTCTCGGTATCATCTACATCTTTAATATTTTTACTATATAGTAGTTTAATCGCCTTTAACAGTACTTCGGCTTCTTTCGCATCCTTGTTAATACTATCAGCATTTTGCTGAATAGTTTGAGCATTTTGTTGGACCTCACCTCTTAAATCTAATATAATTTGTTTTTCATTATTGATAAATTCTCTATCTTTGTTTAGCTTTTGTACCTCTGTATTAAACTTTTCAATATCTTTTTGATAACCTTGAACTATGCCAGCATATTTTTGAATTTCTTGGGCGTGTGATTTTTGTATAACGTCCACTTCGCCCTTTTTCTTATCAATATAACCTTTAAATCTATTCTCTTTTTTATCTAATTCTTGTTGTGTGGCAACTAATTGATCCTCAACTTTTTTATACAAATCATCGCCAATTGTTTTTTGTTTGTTGAGTGTGTTCAATAAAGAATTTATTTTTTCTATATCTGCATTTTCTACTGATGGGTTAGAAGCCATCAATTTAATTTGTTGCTCTAGTTGTTGAAACTTTTTTGGATCCATTCCAGGTTTAGTTTTTAATGTTTCTAAATCTGCCTGTAATTTTTCTAAATCATCTGCACTTAATTTTGCTTTGCGTTTAGTATCTGTACCACCAGTAGTTAGTGTGCTACTTAATTGTTTTAATCTTTCAACTTCACGGTCGGTCTCAATTGATTGCTGTTCAAAATCTTGTAGTTCTTGTCCCAATGAATCTACAGCTCCTCTTAGGCGCTCATTCTCTCGCTTTTGTGTGTCAATTAATTTGTTTTGTACTGAATCAGTTTTTTCCTGAGTGGTCATTTGATCAGCAATATACAATGTCAATGCTTGTTGGCTATCATAACCAGGATATTTATTCCTAGCTTGATATATTAAATCTTTATCAACTGGTAACCCTTTAACAGTACCCTGATCAGGTTTTTCAGCTTCACGTAATAATGATGAAATCTTCATGTGTTCTATCCAAATCTTATTTTTTAATTCCAGCAATATGTAGTATTCTTGCTAAATCCTCTGAACCTTCAGCTACTGATTCTTTAGTATAAGGTGTATCTAATTTTTTAACAGGAGGTTTTTGAGTAGGATAATATCCGGTCTTGGCCTTGTTTGGCGTGCCTTTAATAGGAGGATTATCTACTCTTTTCTTAGTAATATCAGTCTCTTCCCCTTCACCGACTAGATCACCAATCGTTGCTGGCTTGTTTGCCTTAGGACCTTTGTTGCGCCATTGACCCGCTATACCTGTAGCATATTTACCCGCAAATTCACCTTCTGCTACTTTTGTAGTTGGAGTTGTATTCCTAGGCATTGTTATAGTATTATCAAGGGCAGCTGCCTGTTTAATAGCAAGTTTATCCGCCGCTGTTTGTTGAAAGCCCGGTTTAGCCATTGCCGCGGCTGCGGCTGCTTTAATAGCTGAATATTGTTGAGATACGGGGGAATTTGTTTGCCTTGTAGCAGCCATTTGTTTTAGTGCTTGTTGTTGGGCGGCTTGACCTTTAGATAATCTATTTGCCGCGGCTTTAGAAGGATCATATGTAGTTCCTTGTGGTGCGGGTGTTGTTGGTGTTGTTGGTGTAGGTGTCATTTTTGCCGCATTGGCTGCGTCTAAGGATGCTTGTCGTTGCTGAGACTGCATAGTTGGTTTTACTGGTCTCTTCCTACCCCAAAAATCAGTAGGGGACTTATTGCCAGCACCATAATACCTTAAAGGTAAATTATCTTGTGCAGGAGTGTTAATCTGACCTTGCGGTGTGGGAGTCTGACTTTGAGGGGCAGGCTCGGGAGTCTGACCTTGCGGTGGGAGAGTTTGACCTGAAGCGTTAGGTGTAGCGGCAAATGATTGACCTTGTTGCTTTCTTTGAATAGCAGGTATGTTTCTATCAGCACCTTGCCAAACATTTGTATTTGTTCCAGCTGACGGGCCTTGTACAAAGTTCTTCATTAGATTAGTAACAGTCTCTTGCGGTACACCGGCACCAATCATAACTTTGGCAACAGCATCACTATCTGTAGGACTATCAGCTCTCTTCCATGCTTGTAATAACTTATCAGCAGTAATTTTAGTTGTTAGATTTTGACCTTTTGTTCTAGCCCAATTTGCTGTTTTGCCGGCTGCACCTTTGAGAGTATCCATGATACCTTCATCAATACGTCTTTGTCTTTCAACAATTTTACCTATCAATAAAAAGATTTGTGATTCAGATAGTTGAACACTTTCTTTTAATTGTCCCAATAGCTGTTGTGCTTTCTCAGGACTAATCATATATCTACCTAAACGATCAGGGTCTGCTGCCCTTTTAAGATATTCTTTACTAAATCCTCCAGGGCCATCGCCGTTCATTACACTAGGTGCGTTAGTATTAACTTGTCCACCATTCTGTGATTGCCAATCTAATGCGGCTTGTGCTTTTTCTACGCTAATCTTAGGGCGAGAAATCTCACCATTGATTACTTTATTCAAATACTCAGGATTATAACTTGCTCCTGCAGGTCCTGTAGTATTTGCTGACCCTGGCATCCCAGTTCCTACTGCGTCATTGTTACGCGGATTTATTCCAAAATCGTCAGGTTTATCTGCATAGTATGCGGCATCAGCTTGATCTTGCATTCTAAATAAATTCTGATTACGCATTTGGTTAATGTCTGCTTGGCTCAAACCTGCTGCATCAGATGCCATTTTACCGCCAGCTTTACTAGCATCACCTAAACCACCGGTATCAATTCCATATTTAGCAGCCTGATTAGCTGATATCTGATCATACGGATATTTGCCGGCGCCAATCTTGTTCCATGTATCGGCAGCGGTGCCTACACCACCTTGATATGGACTTGAACCAGTTGCACCGGGTATATTTAATTTTTGACCAACATTTATTCTATCTGGATTAGAAACTTTAGGTGCTGTCTTTACATCATAATCTTGTTGCACTCCAGTACCTGATGGTACTGCATCACCCATTGGGTTAACATCAGATAATGCATTAGGATCGTTCCATGTCATAGACTGACCAGTAGGAGTTACCGTTGTTGCACCATTATTGGCTTTCATTAATTCTTCAACACTAACTCCATACTTTTGAGCAATTTGGCTTAGTGTGTCACCTTGTTTAACTACGTAGTCAGTACCGTTGGGTAATTTGACACTATCAATATTGTCGGGTAAAGGAGCTTTGGGATTTTGAAAATACTGAGCAAGTTGACTTGCACCATATGCCAATGCGCCAGTCTTAGCACCACTATAAGCGGCGCTAGTAAATTTATCACCTTGCAATAACTTATCCGTCATTTTAAATAAGCCTAATGCTGCCGCGCCACCTACGCCTGCACCACTTAGACCAATTGCGGCAATAAGTGCGGCATATATTACACCTTGTGCTATAGGATGTTTCTTAGCAAAGTCACGGTATTTCTGTACATACTTCATTGCACCCTGATCACCACCAGTTGCTTGTTTTAATCGTTGTGCTATAGCATCATATTTTTTCTCAAACCCATCAATAGGTTTTGAATTCTGTGCTTTAGTTTTTAATTCTTCCCAAGCTTGACCTACAGCAGATGCGGCATCTTTGCCTTTACCAATCATTGTACGATTAGTACCACCTGCAGTTTCAATGTTTTGTGCATACTGAAAGATTTGTTTGATTTGATCTGGTGTTAATTGTGCTTCAACTATTTTACGACCAGCACTTTCCCACAACTTATAGGTGCGGGTTTCAGTAATCATTACTTTAGGTTTTGTGTAATTTTCTTTAAACATATCGTGTTTCTCTTATTTACGAATTAAATGTTTAATAAAATCAAGTTCTTCTTGACCTTCTGTTACAGGTTTTTCTTTATCGCTAAACTCAGCACGAATGTTTTGCTTTGTTTTCTCACTAGCACCTTTACGACCAGCGTCTTGTAGTGCTAGCATGCCAGGTTCACCGTACTTCTTAATACCGAAGGACGCTTGTAGTGCGCTTTCATCAACTTCTTCGCCGGATCTGAATTTTTTAACCATTGCTTTAAGTGCTTCAAGTTTGTCATCAGGTACATCCATAAAATGGTTATGTCCCATTTTCTTTGATGCCTTACCCAACGCAGTAAAGTGATCCATTTTATCATTGTTTTGCTTTGGTTCATTTCTTAATGAACTGTCAGCTTGACCCATGTCAACTTCATCAGTACGCTTCTCCACATCACTGTATGCCATGCTTGGTTTACCATTTTCTGGATTACGAACACCTGCTTTATCTTTCAAGTCTTTTAGTAAATCTTCTTTGTCGCCACCGGTAACAAATTTGTCAAGTGCTTTGGCACCTGTTTTAACAACATCTTTAACTTTATCAAACATACCTTCATCAACTTCTTTGTCTAATTGGTCAGCAAAATGAGCAAGTGCCGGACTCTTTCCTGCCATGTATGCATCTACGGCTGCACCTTCGTCAATTAAGTTATCAGCCCACTCGCTTAATTCATTAACTTCTTTCATCTCAGCTACTTTTTTATGTAACTTACTTAATATTGGCATTACACTTTCAATACGTGGGTCTAATGTCTCTTGTACAAACAACTCATTCAAGTTGTTTTCTTCTGTCTCATCTTCCATTAATGGAGGAGTGTATGATTCAAAGTACGCATTGTAACCACGTGCACCACGCATCTTGCTTAATGATTCTTTTAAACTTTGATAGTGGTTAATACCTTCATTAACTAATTGTTGTGCTGATTCATTGAATTGATTATTACGTGTGGCACGAACAAAAGCACCCATCTTGTTATATTCTTCACATAGACCTACAATATGATTCCAACGGTCATCGTGTGGTAAACCACCTTCAGCTAAATGACGGGCATATATCTGAGCAACACCCGGCTTTGTCGTAGGAGCAAGAATTCTTTCACCTTGTGTATTCTCTAAGAAGATACGGTTTACATTACGATAACGCTGTTCGCCTTCTTCAATTGTACGACTATGTTCAATAACAATTTTAACTGTTGGAATATTGTCATTATAACTAGCTTTCTTACCCATTGGATAGTAGCCTTCTGATATTCTTTCTTGCTTTTTCATATGTTCCCTTTTTGCCATATCATATTTTAAATGGTCTCTGTTTTTAACTTCAAAACTTAATTGGTGTTGCTGTGAGAAACGTTTTAAATGATTCAATAATTTGTACCATGAATCGTCACCACCGTTGTTTTCTTTTTCACTATTAGCAACGTCATCACCAAAGTAAATTATTAACTTATGTAATCCATCAATTGATGCTGTTACTGTACCGTATTCTTCCCCGTCTTTAGTAAATTTAAACTGAAAGACTTCCGCTTCTTCTGGGACTGGAATTTCCTTACCAGAAGTATCTAATAATGTAGGGGCATAACCTCTGCTACGTAATAGCTCAAATAATGAGCGGTTGATTGATTCTTGATTTTTAGCCATATTGTATTTATCTTTTTTGTCTTAGCTTATGACCGCAAAGAAGGGCAACGGAGCTATGTATTCATCGTGGTCACGTATCTGTGTCTCTAAATTAACGTGATAGTCACTTAAATGCTGTAACATGCGTGTCACTAACAGGCTAGCCATAATCAAATCGTCTGTATCCCCGATTTTAGCGGCATAACTACCACCATGGGCTACAAATGCTTTCATTTCACTAATAAGACTACGACTATTTACAGTCATTTTCTTACTTTCTACCAATGTTTTGAACTTTGCACAGCTTGCTAATTTACTCTTGTTAGTTGTGTTAAAGCCTCTACGACCTTTACCTGCTTCGCTAATAAAAATACCCGGGATATTACTCTCCCCATATTCATTTAATGATATGATAGCGGCTTCTCCTATGCCATTGCATTCAATACTATAATAGATATTATTAGGTTCGTTAGTACATTCAGCTATATATTTGCTAATTTGTGCTAATAGTTTGATTTGGCTAGGAATATCAGTTTTATTGTGTTTCCATTCACCAACTTGTGTAGTGGTGTTTGCTTCAAAGATTTGTATGGCAGCAGGATCTCCTCCTGTACCAAGACTTGGATCCAATCCTACACAATAGATATTACCTTTCTTTGGTTTATCATACCACCGAACTTGTCCTATACGACTTATAGGTTCTATACCTTCCATAGCTATCAATGTATTTGGATTAATCAATGTCTCATCAGCAATAATGAACTCGCAACCAATCTCTCGGTTGAAACGATCCTCACCAAGCTGTGCTTTTATTTCATCAGCCCACTGTTGATCTCGTCCGGGTTGTTCACTCCAATGCGCTCTATATGCTCTAAACCCGTTTATACCTAGTTCAGTAGTGTTGCCAAAATCATCTTCAGTCTTGTTAGCACCTTTCCAAATATAAGCGACTTGATCCTCATCACTGTTTGGTGTGCTTGTGATAATTGCTTTACCACCAGTTGACAATGTAGGAGTAATAGCTGTCCAGAATTCTTTGGCAATACTTGGTCGAACGAATGCAAACTCATCTAAGTATAATAGTGTAATAGACATACCACGACCAGTGTTTTCAGTAGTTGTTGCTGAAACAATGCGAGATCCGTTTTCAAAGTCTAATGAGCCTTTATTGTATGTTGTTACCCCTGCTTTAATGTAATCGGGACAGTTCTCATATGCGTAACGTATACGTTGCATAATCTCCTGAGCACCTGTATACTTGTGTGCCGCAACTAAGATAGTACTGTCTGGAATAAACATGGCATACCAAAGTAGATAACCAGCCGCTGAAGTTGATTTGCCTGACTGTCGTGGCATCAAGCTGATTGAATAACGATAGTTATGATATGTTTCAATCAATCGTTTTTGATAGGGCCATGGATGATATACCATACTGCCCTTTGTAGGGTGTTGTATGTAGAAGAAGTTATCCATAAAGTATAGATAACCTGTATCTGGATCACAGCATTTGATAAAATCCTGTAGTTCTTTATCAGTTTTGAAAACTGTTTTAGTATAAGGATTCTTTACTAGTGAAGGTGCATTACTCATAGAGAGTATTTAGTTTGGATAAACTTAGTTTGTAAGTTCTTCCCACCCAAACTTATACAATAAATCTGCATTAGTTGCAGTATATGCAACTGCAAGTGTTAGTGTGCTTGGTGTTCCATTAGCATAACGCCACAGTTGTAGTCTTTTCTTAATATCTTCACCGATTTCTACTTCATCACGACTACTATTCAAGCCTGCATAAACTACAGTTCCATTAGTGATAGTATCAGTATGAATAGCACTTTGAACTACTGATCCTGCTATATTACTAAATGAGGCATTTGCAATAGTTGCGTTTTCAATAAGTTGAAACTGTCCATAGCGAACATCAAGTAATAACAAATCAATTTGAGCAGGAATAACAACAGCGTCTGGATATGCTGGATTCAATCTTATTGAACATAATGAAGTTACAGTATTTGATGAACTTACTCTTGTAGCACTTGTATTGTTAGTAACATATCCAATCTTAGTGCTTGGTGTAAATCCACCTTCACTAATAACAGTGCTACAAATTTGTTTCATTGTGCTATTACCACTGGTAGCGGCAGTATTGGTAATTTCATAACGAGGATTTAATGTAGCAGTTGTCATATAGACAGTGGTGTTACCAGGCTGATTAGCGTGTTGGAATGTGTGACATACAATGAACTGACCGTTAATAACAAATCCTGCTCTTACATTGCCTACACCTAACCATTCAATATCATTCCAAAAGATTTGTGTTAGTGTTGGATCTAATGTTATACCACTTGAGCCAGCACCATTTAAGGTATCTCCATTCCAACTTGCTTGAGCAATACGTTCTTCAACTACTACACCGGTTGTGCTACTACGAATAACAAGAAATAACGATGTTCCATTAGCTTCAAAATATATACCATTGCCTTCAGTGAAGTAGCCCACTCGTTGTCTTAAATTTGCTTTAAGTGTTGCCATAGCAAATGTATTCATTGTCAATAAACTTTTACCCGGCTGATATGCTTGAACTGTTTTGCTTTGTCTTATTACGCTACTACCACTAGTTGAACTAACATTTAGATTAAACGAACTTTCGTTTGCTACATAAACTACGTTACCACCAGTTGCAGTAAGACTTGAAAACTGTTCACCATCAATATAACGGTTTTGACTATCAAAGAGTGTATATGGCTCACTAATTCTTAGACGACCAAATGCATCTAAATTTGTTCCACCAAGTGCTACATTAGCAGTACCGGTTACACCTACATTACCTGATACTACCCATGGACTTGTTCCTTGAGTAACAGTTACATTACCACCTGTGATGTTTGCGTTAACGTTCGGCATAGTACCAATATTAACGTTACCAGTAACTCCTACATTACCATCAATAGTGATACTACCGCCACCATCTACAATTGTGACATTAGAATTGATAGAACTTACTGCTACTGTACCTGTAACTGCGGCGTTAACATTACCACCTGAAATAGAAACACTACTGTTACCATCAATACTGACTGGCATCCAAGGTACAGTTAAGTTACCTGATGTACCAATCTCTGAAATATGTGCGTCTACGTTTCCAGGAATAGTAACATTACCAGTAATAATGATGTTACCTTCAAATCCAGTACGGACAAATACTTGCCCTGTGGTTTCATTGAGTTCTAACGCTTGATTGATGTTGCGTAAATACCACGGTGCAACGTTGCTTGGATCTGGTGTAGCCATAAAAAAATACTCACTTGTTAGTGAGTATTTATCGTTTATTTAATATCTAATGGTCTAGTTTTAGTAGCAACTATACAGTAGTATTTTTCTTTCATTTCTATCTTTTTCTCAGGGTCATTTGGATCGGGTGCATTTAAATCAAATTCAAAGTTATCAAATTTATTGATGGTAAATCCAGTACGTTCTAGTAATGCGGCTAATTGTTGTTCACCCAAAATACTATAATGATTTAAGTTGTACTCATGTTTACGTTGACCATCGGGTGCAGGAACTTCAATGTAAATTTTGCCACCCTGTTTTAAAATACGATTATATTCCATCAAGCTAAAGATAGGATATGGACTATGTTCTAACGCATGACGTAAGAAAATGAAATCTACACTTTCATCAAAATATCCGTCTTTTTGTGGCAAGAAACTTAAATCATATGTTTTGATAGTATGACCTTTATCCTGACAGATTTTAATATCACCAGGACTTAGAGTAACTCCTGTTACATCAGTATATTCACGTGTTTTCATTTCATCTAAGAAATAACCAGGACCGCATCCCAAATCTAAGATTTTAGCAGTTTTTGGAATATTTAATGGATCAATATATTTTTCAAGTACTTGACCTGTCAATACTTTGTGAAATTGACTATCACCTTCTTCATATATATGGGCTTGATAAAGCCATTCGTTGTAAAATTTTAATTTGAGTAAGTCAAGCGTATTGTTAATATCAATCATTTAGAATCCTGTAATTTGATACTATTACTTATTCTGATTGATATGACTTAAATTATTTTCTTTTGTAACCTTTAAAGGGTTTGACTATGCTTTGAGCATTTGTATCAGATAGTTCTTCACTATCCATATCACCTTTATTTAAATCTACATATGCTAAACCGGCAGCTTTATATGCTAATTTAAGCATATCTTGTTCTTCTTTAGTGTAGGGGTGCGTAGTATTGTGTTTACCTACCCAACTTTCTGCAGGCATTTCAATTGGATTTATACCATCACTACTTGCGACAGCCATCATTAAACGATTTAAATCATAATTTCTATCATAGCTATCTATTTTTTTTGAAAAAATATTTAACCCGCGGGTAGATTGTTGCTGACGTTTGGATATTTTACCCATCTTAGTTTCGGATATAAATTCATTTGCTCTCATCTTTTATATCCTTTGAATCCTTTAATCGGTGACTGCGTTAATGTATCATCCATCTCACCACTTTTATGATTACTTACCATTTTCTTACCGGATTTTCCAACTTTCTTTAATGCTTGGTCAATAGTGTTACCAATGTCTTTGTCGAACTCAGAGGATACTACTTGATGTTCTCCCCAACTACTTTCTGCTCTAAAATCAGGCTTATAACCATTTTGTACATTATCGTCTCCGCTTTCACCTCTTACTGCGGCAATCGCTACACCAAAACGATATAAATCATAGAAATCATTATTCTTTAACTCTGGAATAACATAGGTGTTAGGAAGAGCCATAGATGCTAAATCTAATCCATCGTGTACTTTACTCAATGCTGTTTCAGTAATGAATTCTTTGGCTCTCATTCTGTTTCCGTTGTCAATATTAAATTAGTTTCAGTACCCATTAGATAATTATTTGCATATCCGTCTAACGCTAACTCAAGTCCGGTTGGGGGGACTACGTTTGGATAAGTGATTACTGCTGAAATAAAATGCTCTAATACAGTATTTACTAGAGGATTAATTAATACTCTAACATTACTACCTACTACATCCATGTCATAACGACAAATTGCATTTCCCTGAAACAAAGTTGAATGACCACTGAATCTAACGCCGGCTAAATTATTAGTGATAGATGAACTAAGTGTAATATCCTGCATGTCGGGAGTTCCCGGATCACTTGAACGAATTTGAAATTGTCCCTGATAAAATTGTGATGCGGGAATTTCAAATATAACTTGATTTGATGTAATTCCCAAAGTATATGCCGTAGATATAGTAGTAGCAGTAAGAAATAAATTACTGAAATTATTATTAATCTTATTAAATGCTACACGTAATGGGTCACCATTACCATCATTTGGTGTTGCACCAATATTAATATATTCTTGTTCACCGTATGGTCCGGTTGATAACTCTAGTGGAGTAGGAACACTTAATGGCTTAGTAGGAGTGATAGTAAGACTTGATTTGCTATCAAATGTATTAGTAATATAAACATTACCAATGTTAAGCGTATTTGTATTACCAACAGAAGATTCAGTAGTCTCATTAAATGGATTTACTATTTCAACTAATTCAGTATTACTTCCGGTTAACGTAAACAGATTAGCAAAGTTGTTATTAATTTTATTAAAGGCTTCACGTAATGGATCACCACTACCGTCGTTTGGTACGCTACCTGTATCAATAATTTCCTGCGTCATATTAAATCCTACCCTATATAGTATTTATCAGTTACCTAGCCAACCTTTGGGTTGTTGAATAATAACTTGACGTTTACTGCGTTGGATTTCTTGCAAAGCTTTGATTGCCTGAATTTTTACTTCATTGTCTGAACTCTTAACCATCTCTGTTAAGGCGGCTATTCTAGCGGCTTCAGCTACAGTAGCATCTCTACTTAATGACTTCTGTGCTTCTACGTATACTGGATAGTTGTCTACTGTTGCACAACCTGTCAATAACAAACAAAATGCTAATAATATGCTATTATTTTGCAATACTATCATAAATTTTCTTCTGTGCATTATACCAATCTTGCCATCCATCTACCTTTGCACTGCATTCCCAGTACAATGAATAGTTATGTACAATAACTTTCATCATTTCAGTAATAGCTACTTTGTCTCCCTCAATCTTCTTGAGGTCTTCACACTTCTTCATTAATTCAGGGGTAGCGTTGGGGAATTTCTGAGTTACAGGAACTGTAGTAGAACATCCTGCTAATAATAGAGCAATTAAGAGATATCTCATTTGGTTGCTCCTTTGTTCAATTCAGCGGCTTGATTGTGTAAGTCTATGAATTCTTTAGGGACAGGACAGTTTTCAATGTACTTGATAACTTCCTCTTTTTTAATGACTTCTTTATCAATGTACTTGATAATGTCACGACCTTTTTCACGGATAACCTTGGTCTTTTCAACAATCTTTTCTTGTATTTCTACGTTCTTGTTGGCGGATTCAGCTTCAGCTTTTGCTACTTTAGCTTCCATTTCTTTGACTCTGAGTTCCCATTCTTTATAGTCGGCTAATCCACCCTCAAGATATACACCCAAGACTAGAACAAGTAAACTAATTACTTGAATTGCTAGTTTATAGGTTTTGACAAAAGGAATGAATCCTAGGACGAATCCTGCTATTGTGCCCAAAATACCCAATCCAAAGATTGTATGTATTGCGGCGTCGGGTAGTATTGATAGTATCCACATAGTATCCTTATTTATGCCAGGGGATACTTAATTTCAGGAAGTAGTTTGGTGGCTATCATATCAGTTCCGCAAAAACATTGTTCAATTTTACAGGGTATATAGTTATCAATAAATGATATGGTATCATATAGACTACGTTTTTCTCCCTGTTCGCATACTCCTCGATATATAACGTCATGGTCAATTCTCATAGTAAATGATCCTATATTACAATCCCAACCTAAAAATTTGTTTTTTTGTTGTTTCATCAACATCTGCGGATCAATATTAAAAGAAAGTCCGTTATTATATGTTATTTTTAAGGTATGATTTATTTGACATTTGGTGTCTATTAAAGATTTTACTTTAGTATTTCTATTTTTTCCAGGTAACCAGTTTTCAGACTTCAATTTAGTTATTTCTTCAGTTGTATATTTTGAATATATATCCTGATTTCCTATCATCATTGCCTTAAGTGTTATAATTGCTCCGGTATTTTCAAGTAAATATTTTTGTGCTTCAAATGCTTTATCTAACGTGTCATATACATGCGTGAGCAAACATATTACTTCAGTGGGTTGATTATGAAATAAATTTATAACTTCTTCAATATGTTGATAATTATCAGTTTGTTCACTATGGTATGTTAAAAACAAATAATCTATTATATTTTCTTCTTGTAATTCTTTCCACCACCTGATAGTCCGTGAACCATTTGATATCATACTTATCATTGCCCCTTTAGACTTCATATATGCTAACAAAGGAATAAGATCGGGATATAGTGTAGGTTCACCACCTGTAATTTGTATCCAAAATGGACTATCTCCGCAGGCTTCAACTAATTTATCAGTATATTCTTTATATTTTTCTAAGCTAAACCATCGTTGACTTCCGTCTTTATGTTGACTACCACAAAAACTACAATTATGGTTACACACATTATGTATTTTCCATTCAATGAATTTATAATCTACTTGGGTTGCTTTTTCTACTTTGATTGGAAATATTTTCATCATCTATTTATAGAAATTAATAACCTTACTTGCAATATATTCTACTTCTTGGTCAGTCAATTCAGGATACATAGGTAAACTTAATACTCCCCTGGATAACAAAACGCTATTACTTAACAAATCAGGTTTAGGTAAATCCTTACCAATTGGTAAATCACCCAATACATACTCATAATGAATCTTACTATCAATTCCGTCAGACAATAAATGTGTATGTAAACTATTACGATCGGCTAGGTACATTACAAACTTTTGATGAGCATGAGGTTCTTTTGTATCAGATAAACAAGTTAATGGCAATTCTTTGAATTTATCACACCAATATTTTGCTATAACACTTCTACGCTTTTGCCACTCATCTATATAATTTGCTCTGACTAATATTTGAGCACAATCTTGTTCGCTCATTTTACTATTAGTACCTACATCATAAAAATAAGGTTTATTATTATCTCTATAACTTGACGCATATAGATATAACTTTTCGTCATTAGTTACAATTGCACCACCGTTACCTGAACTAGGTAAATTCTTTGTGGGATCAAAACTAATTGACATACCACTACCTATATCGCCTTCACATGCTAACCAATGTTGTGCTCCGTCAACTATTACACCATACGCAGTTGAATAACTAGCATTAGGCCATGGCTTACGGCCGGCAAAGCCCATTACACAATCATATATACCGCTTCTACCTGTCTCAAGTTGAATAACACCATTCTTATCAGTATCAGCTAATTCAACATCCCATCCAGCTGTCAGAAAGGCATTTAAGGTAGCAGGATAAGTTAAGTTAGGAATACGAATTATAGGATTGCCCTCCATAGTATTACTATGTTTAATCTTTTTCCAACGAGCAATAATCTCTAATGCTTGTGTACCACTATGTACAGTTATAGCATATTTTGTTTTAGTGCGGTGTTTAAGCCATTCTTCAAATGACCGTGTATAATGACCACCAACTAACTGTCCGTCTTTAAGAGCACGGTCTGTGGCATCTAGTAATTCATCTCTTAAATTACTGTACTGTCTTTTTAGACCGAAGTGAGGGATTTGCATTTTTTGTCCATTCTATATAGCCGCCGTTAGTAACAGACCACGGACAATATTGTTCCCATAACGCATTTGATTGTTCCGTATTTTCTTTCATCAACTTGTCTATATTGACTCTGGATTTATATCCATCTAAAGTCCAATCGTGCACCTTCAATGCAGTTTCTAATGCATTCATTTTACTTTATCCTGCCAGTAACTTGATGTGCTAAGCCAATCATAATATTTTTGAAATCCTTCTTCTACATCTACTTTAGGATCGTATCCAAAATCTCTACGTGCCGCATCGATATTCAATGCACCACGACTTGGGAAATCAACATCTTTATCTTTAACTACTAATGTCCCACCGCCAGCTAATTTTAATGAAAGTTGTGCGGCTTCTAACAATGTACGACTGTGACTCTTAGTAATATTATATGTCTTGTTTTCTGTGTTATCACTTAATGAGGCAGCAACAATACCATCAGCTGCATCTTCAACATACGTAAAGTCTAATGTTTCATTTGCACCATTAACATTTAATGTTCCACCACGCATAGCTGTTAACATAAACTTAGCAATAACTCTATCTTCAACATCTAATTCACCATACACAGCACTAGGACGAATGATAGTATGACTAAAGCATTTACGGCGGCTATAATCTTCAACCAATCGTTCTCCGGCTAATTTCATAATACCATATTGACCTTGTGGTTTACAGTTATAATCTTCTGTTACATCATCTGTGAAATCACCATATACCATTGAACTACTGATATAAACAAACTTCTTTATTTTATGTTTCTTACTAACTTCACACAAATTCAATAGTCCTTCCATCATTGTTTTTGCTCCCATAGTTGGATTAGCATTAACAACTTTTTGTCTTGGAAAGCTAGCCATATGAATTACAATATCAAACTTGTATCGACCAAATAACCAATCAATACTTTCACTAGAAATATCAATAGCATGAATACTGCCGGGTTGAATTTTCTTCAACCGTTCTGTCATTAGATAGTCAATTTCATCTTGTGGGATGATACCATAGTTAGTTCGTATATCGGTAATAGCAACACGGTGCCCCATACGTTGTAATCTATCTACTACGTTATGTCCTATAAGTCCTAATCCACCTGTAACTAGTATACTACTCATATTTTAATTTCCAAAATGTTAATTGTTTGTGTGTTAGATATGCTCTAATATGATATACATAACTGTAATCGTATAGATCATTGTTACGATGCCAACTAGGTGCAGGATTAGAGTTTTCCATTATCCACTTACCAGCTTCTGTTTGTTGCCACTCATATATAGGTTGTGCTACAAATAAGTCAGGATCTTCAACATCACCCATTCTAATAGTATGAACTACTTGAGTAATAGATACTGATTCTTCCCCGGTATCAGACACTTGTACCTGATACTTAGGTCTAGTAAATTCGTCTTTAGACTGCCATTGTTGCTTTGATAGGGCCATCACTTTGATAGTTCTCCAAATGTATATCTGCCATTGTTATCTCAAAAATGTTTGTCTTTGAAGCATTTAACATCAATGTAGGCAATGGATAAGGTTCACGTGTTAATTGTTCTTTGACTTGTTCAATGTGGTCTTTGTAAATATGTGTATCACCTGTGCTGATTACAAGTTCACCTACTTTTAGATTACAGTGATGTGCCAATAGATGTGTAAGTAATGCGTAACTAGAAATATTGAAGGGGAGGCCTAAAAAAACATCCACTGATCTTTGATACATATGGCAAGATAGTTCTTTATTTTTGTTGACATAGAATTGACTCATAACGTGACAAGGGGGCAATGCCATTTCGTCTAACTCGCTCACGTTCCAGGCACTTAATATATGCCTGCGCCCATTAGGATCTTCAGTTAATCCTTTAATGAGATTTGCCAATTGGTCGACTTCAATCTTGTCAACTGCGAGGCGTGTGCCACCTTTGTGTGCCGCACCCATGTCTTTCTCTGTGCGATACTTATTCCAGTGTCTCCACTGTACACCATAGACGCGGCCAAGATCGCCTTCGAATTTCGCTTTTGGTTTCCAATACGATGCCTCTGCGTTTGGCGTCCAGATAGTAACCTTTCCTTCGCTACTACCGTGGGTAAGTTCTGCCAATCTACGCTCATCACTAGATCCTTCAATGAACCAGAGAAGCTCACCAACGCAAGCTTTCCAAGCAAGTTTCTTAGTAGTGACTGCGGGAAAGCCCCGACGCAAATCAAAGCGAATATGACGTCCAAACACACTATGAGTGCCAATACCAGTTCTGTCATCTTTAATCTCTCCGTTATCTAAAATATCTTGTAGTAAATCTAAATATTGTTTCATAAATTATTGTAACATGTTAATAAGAAAAGCCCCGATGATCAGGGCTTTTTTAAATAGTTAAAGTTTCCCTAAAAGTCTATCTGTTTCAGGTTGTACTGTTTCAGCAATACTTTGTACGTTAAGTACAAATTCTACACTAACTATTAAATCTTCTAGTTCATGTAGTTTTCTGCTTACCGCATCTTCTACTTGATCTGGATCCAATCCTTGTTGAAGTAACTTCTGAATATTAATCGTTTGTTGCTTCTTACCTTCTAGTTTAATAATTAATTTCTTAATAAATTCAACTGGTATTTTGTTTTTCTCAACATCTTCAAGGATGTGTTCCCATTTATCGATAAAATCAGGCGACATTAGTTACTTTTTTTGTAGTTTTCTTTTTTGCAGGTGTAGCTACTTCAGCAACAACCACGGCTTTTTTAGCTTTAGATACCTTAGCTGGTTTAGGAGCTAATGAAGGATCTAATGATTGTGCTTCTTCTGTTAAACGTTGTGCTTCTGCTAATAATCCTTTAGCTTCACGTTCCATTTTTTGTGCTTGTTCTAACCGTTGTTTAGCTAATGAAGCGTCACCTAATGCATCACCTGAGGGTGCTACTACTGGTGGTTGATTACCTTGAGGGCCACGCATTCTACGTGCTACATCAGCCGGATCTTGTAATCCACGACTTTGATCCAATTCAGCCATACGTTTGACTGCATCTTCACCTAATTTCATTTCATCTAAAATTTTATTAAGTTCATTTAACTTAATACGTGTGTTTGGTGCAGGTGTCATTACAATCATTTCTGTATTGACTTTCTTTAATTGACCTTCAATATGTAAAACTTGTAGTATTGGTCTGCCATCTTGTGTGTAGCTTCTGTTTAATGCATCAGCTAAATTTTCACTATTTTGACCAATGTCACTCTCAATGCAACGAATTAATGAATCATGTATATTTTTATTAATTGTTTCGGTATATGTTACCAAGCACATATGAGGCTCGCCTGGTACTTCTCGGAAAATTACAGCTACTTTTCTGTCCCCGTGTTTCCCTACGTGTCTTGTAAAACTCATATTATGTTCTCCTTGTAATATGCTAAAGTTATTTAATAAGAAATTTGTTCTCTACAAAATTTCCATATACCCATTTATGACCATTTTAATTCATAAAATATTGCTTCTTGCGGATCTTCAAACGCTATACAACTAGGGGTAAGCAGTTCAATTAAATTGTTATTATTACTTAATGTAGGATATGTTACACTAAACCTACCATTAAGTTTATCTAATACCCATTGTTTGGATTCTTCTGTACAGTGATGTGATGTTATGACAAAATGTTTAGGAGTATATGTTAGTTCTCTCTCGCTAAACCAAGTAATAGGATCTAACTTATATTCAATCATTTTGTTAAATTATCCAACATTTTATATTTCTCCCAAGCCTCTACTACCGCAGGTGTTGAGTTATCGTTAGTTGGTACAACTTGCATCCACAATCCTTGACCCAATTTAGCTGGATGATTATACGAATAACTATGTCCAGCTTTGCGACCTGCATCATCAAATACTCTAGGTTGGTGTATCCTACCTGAGTAATATAATCTGGTTGCTAATGCTTTTACTTTGGTCAAATCATACGTACCTAATTCATCTAGAGTAGAACGCCGTTGATAAGGGTTGCCTTCAGCGTAATATTGTTCTACTACTTGCATAAAAGTATCATAATCGGGACATAATGTACGTGTTACAATGAACATAACCTCATCCTCGGACACTTCGTTGTGCATAAGACTAACTAAGCAACCACCAAGACTAGTACCAATATACATCATACAATCATTTTTCTAGTTTGTTTAACATAGTCACTATAAACTTTCTTGCCGTTCTCTCTAATCCATTCTACAATAGGTTGAGGATTATCATTAAATGCTTCGGTGAGTTCTTTATACTTTAAAGTACTATTGAATTCATAAATCTCATACGCACGTTGGCTATTAAATTTAGCACGAAGGATCATCATTTGCAATGGAACACCTTGTGGTTGATTAGGAGTACGTTCTTCTTTAAGGATGGAAATAACTTTTTGTTTTTCCCATTCATTGTATTGATCCATATAAAAACCAACATCAAACAAGCATTCAAGACCTTGGGAATCCCACATTGCAAGATAGTGTTTAGTTTTTTTCTTTCTTAAGGATGACATATAACATTTCTGCTTTGTTAATTGCGTTTGCTAATGAAGGTTCTGTTTCTGCAAGTTTAAGAATTTCTTTCCACTCATACCATTTTGTTACGTAATGTTGGGAAGTGTCTTCTTTAATCATTATGCGGTCCAACGATCCACTCTTACGTGAGTAGACCGTTTTGCCGCCATCTGGGCTTTCGTAAATAATTATTTCCTCACTAGACTTAATCATCGACATCTTTTATCATTCCCAAGAATCTAACTAAGGCAATAACAAAAAGCCAACATAAACCCAATATAAGTATTGAAATTATAATATAGTCAAGCCAGCTCATTATTTTTCATCATAAATTGCATAAGTGCCGAATGGGGGATTGGGATTCTTATCACCGTGAATGATCCATGTAGTATCACAATAGTCAGCATCACCCCAACTACCAAAAGGATATCCATCTGTAAATACAATCAATCGTTTTGGATCAATTGCATTATCTTTCAAATATTGAAAAATACAATCAAAGTCAGTACCACCACCGCCCATTGGCTCATATTCTTCAATCAAATCCATATTCTCACTACTGAAGTCTTTTGGATTATAAGTTTCAGTATCAAAACAGAATACGTGGACCTTGTAGCCATCAAAACTATTCATCATGCCACCAATTTCACCTAAGAATTGTTGTGCTTGTTTGTTACTGATAGAACCTGACATGTCAATTGCTACAACAACATCAATTTCTTCACCGGGATTCATGCCGGGCATAATAGCATCCATATGCCAACCTCTACGTGAGGGACGCATCCAACTATAATCAGTACGAATAGCACTTGTCAAATTAGTTTGAATCAGTTCACGCCAGGGCATAACTGGGTTAGTATGTTGTTTAATCAAACGCTCAACACCTAAGGGCAATGAACCTGCTTCAGCACTACTTGCGGCATTGATAATTGCTTGCTTAACTTCCTGACGCACACGTTCACGTTCTTCAGGACTCATTGAGGGACGCTTACCTTGTTTGTTACCTTCACCTTCTTGATCACCGTCACCATCACCTTCATCATCCATGTGGTCGTCAATCATTTGGTCAAGTAAATCATCAATAGAGATTTTCTGAACATTCTTCATCAAATCATCATATATTTCTTCTGCGGCTTTACCATCATACTTCTGCTCATACAAGCAAGGTACTGTCTTAATAAACTCACCTACTTTATGACGTTTCAAATCAGCGTTGACAGCATAGTCATCAGCAATGTTCCAGATTTCGGGATCACGATTACCTCTACGACCCATATGATCGTACACAACGTGTAACACTTCATGCCCAACTAAGAATTCAACTTCTTTGGGTTTCAACATCATAATGAAACGACTATTGTAATAGAACTTCAAGCCATCAGTTGCCGCTGTACTACACCATAAATCAGCATTAATCAATTGCATACGTGTAGCAAGATTGCCGAAAAAGCTATGACGCAACAATAGACCAATACGTGCAGTAACTAATTTTTCACGTGCTTGATAGTCAATTTTGCTATCTGTAGGTCCTACAAGATTCTCAAATTTCTTACTACGACTACGTTTCTTACTGGGATTAATCACTTCACTCATATTGGTCCTTTGTTAGTTATGTATGTATTGTAACACACTTGTGATTTACTGTCAAAATTACATTGATAGTTTGCGATAACCTTTATCAAAGTAAATCCTTGCGTAAGGATCCGCACCTTTAGTGTACAGTTCCTCGGCTTCACTTTTGTTCAATCCACGATCTCGGGCACTTTGACCCATTGCGTAGAAATACTTCTTGCCAGTTAAAATCTTTGTTGCCATATTAATTACCTGCGTCTACAATATACTTGCCGTATTTCTTATGAAACTCATCGAAGTTCTTCAACTGACTAGGTTCAATCGGTAACTTGTATGTCTTAAGTGCAATCTTTGCACCCATAACAACTAGTTCAGTCTCAAAGTTTGCCATAATGTAACTGAAGAAATTATCAGCCATTGTGTGAAACTCCTTGCTAGAAACTTTCTTTGTTTCTAATGCATCACGCAATTCATAACACATTGAAATTGTAAGTGAGTACATAGCAGAAATTTCTTTAACTGCAAGGTCCTTAACTTTACCTGACAAAATATCTGAGGGTTCGGGCATACGGCCTGCTACTTTACGATGTGCCGCAAACTTAACAGCAAGACCTTCACCAACAGCACCACTAATCAAATTGAACAATGTATCACTATCTGTATCATCTTCATCATTCAACAAGTCACTAACGAAACACCATGTACGAGGTGTAGCAAATGCTCTACTTGCTGATTTAGCATCAAAATCGTACAAATCTTGTTTAGCAAAACTCAAGTAACCCACAACGTCTTTGTGAATGCCTTTGTTAACAGCCCAGTTCTGCCATGAAGTAAAATCTGCTCTCATTTCTAAGTGTAAGAAACGATTAGCGAGGGGCATCGGCATACGATATGTAACACCTTTGTCACTATCACGATTACCTGCCGCAACAATAACAACGTTATCGGGTAGTACATACTTACCAACTCTACGATTCAAAATCAATTGATAGCCGGCCGCTTGTACTGCGGGACTTGCTGAATTCATTTCATCTAAGAATAGAACAACGATCGGGTACTTGCTTGCTAGGTCCTCGTCAGGCAAGTCAACAGGTGCCGCCCAGTCCATTTTATTAATATCTTTATTAAAGAATGGGATACCGCGAATATCTGTAGGCTCCATTTGTGCCATACGCAAGTCAATCATGTGACCACCTAGTTCCTCAGTAACTTCTGCTACGACTTCTGATTTACCGATGCCGGGAGGGCCCCACAAGAAAAGCGGGCGTTTAGCTTTGAATGCTTTAAGCATTGCTTTGCGAGTTTGTACACTAGTGATAGTGAGATTGTCTGATACTGATGCCATTAAGTGCTCCTGTTGAAAAATTTAATATGTATGAAGTATAGTATAAAACTGATTTATTGTCAAATTTTGTGTTGTTGTTTATTTACAACAGATTGTATGTTGATAAACAGATAGTTTTCTAGCTTCAATATGAGTATTGTATCATTGATTGGATTTATTGTCAAATTACTTCATTAGATTAGCCATCAATACTAGCTTCTCTAAGTGATTAATAGCGTTATTGATATCGGCAACTTTGTCATCAAGCATTTCGTATTTGCCCGTTCTACGTAAATTCACTTCTAGTTTGCTTAGTTCTGATACCATTTTGTCAATGTTTTTGTACATACGATGTAGGTCTGGATTGTAACCAATGCCATTCATTTGACTACTTAAGTTGCTACTAACTTGATTCCAATCTAATGCACGTTGTATTTTCATAATAGTACTATAACATAGTATGGTATTTATGTCAACAAAAAAGGCTCCTAAGAGCCTTTTGTTTGTATGTTTATACAATTTTATGTCAACGAATACCCTGCGGCTGCCAAGGCACTTCTTGCAGTACCTACACCTGTAGTATCTGTAGCAACTACACCCGTATTTGACACTAAGTTGGTCATTGATAAACGAGTAACCCCTGAAACTCCATATCCAAATATAGCTTTATCAGCGCCATATGTTGAGGCTGCAAGAGTACTTCTAGCAGTTCCTACACCAGTGGTGTTGGTAGCAACTACACCGGTGTTTGAAACTAGGTTTGTAACCGCAGTATTAGGATTACCACCATATCCAAATATAGCCTTATCACCACCATAACCTGCTGCCGCAAGATATCCTCTAATAGTACCTACACCTGTTGTGTCACCTGAAACTACACCTGTGTTTGATATTAGGTTGGTTACTGCTGTGTAATTACTGGTAGAAGTAATGAAGCCATAACCAAATAGAGCTTTATCTGTCCCGTAGGCTGCGGCTGCTAGGGCCATTCTTACAGTACCAACTCCTGCAGTATTAGTAGCAACTACACCGGTATTACTTACTAAATTGGTTACTGAAGTGCTACTAGAAGTAAATCCATATCCAAATATAGCTTTATCTGTTCCATATGTTGCGGCCGCTAACAAACCTCTTGATGTACCGGCTCCAGTAGAATTGTTAGCAACTACACCTGTATTTGATACTAGGTTAGTTGTATTAACCGGACCACTACCTTGTGTGTCAGTAAACCCATACGCAAATATAGCTTTATCTGTTCCGTATCCTGCTGCCGCTAATTCCATTCTAGCAGTACCTACACCTGTAGTATCTGCGGCGACTACACCTGTATCAGATACTAAGTTGGTCATACTTAATACTGATGCATTTCTACCATATCCAAATATAGCTTTTCTAGGTGTGAATAGAGGTGTATTAGTGGTGATACTATTACTTGCCTCACTTGCGCTACCTGTACCTACACTGTTAGTGGCAGTTACAGTAAATGTATAAGTAGTGGCTCCTGTTAATCCGGTAACTGTAATAGTACCACTACCTGCTTGACTTAGTGTACCGGTAATCCCTCCAGGACTACTTGTTGCTGTATAAGTTGTGATTGTAGCACCGCCATCACTTGCTGGTGCGGTAAATGCTACAGTTGCGGTTGTTTCACCTGTTGCCGTAGCAGAACCAATAGTTGGAGCTCCTGGTACTACAGCTACTACATTAGCCGTAGCATTAGAATTAGCAGATGAATTACCATAACTATTAGTGCCAGTTACTACACAACGAATAGGATTACCAATGTCGGCTGCAACTAATGTATAAGTGCTTGCTGTTGCAGACCCTATGTCAATACCATTTCTTTGCCATTGATATGTAAATGTTATTGTAGCTGTACCAGTCCAAGTACCGTCAGTAGTTGACAATGTTGAACCAAAACTAGCAGTTCCACTAACAACTGGTGCTACTGTATTAGCTGGTATTGTAAATGTTGTTATGCTATTGCTTGCCGCACTTGCATTACCTGTACCAATACTATTAGTAGCAGTTACTGTAAATGTATAGCTGGTACCGGATGTTAGTCCAGTCATATTAATAGTACCACTGCCCGATTGATTTAGTGTGCCAGTTATATTATCCGGACTACTTGTTGCCGTATAACTTGTAATTGTGGCTCCGCCATCACTAGCAGGTGCTGTAAATGCTACTGTAGCAGTTGTTAAACCAGTTGCTGTTGCTGTGCCAATTGTTGGTGCACTCGGAGCGATAGCAGATACATTAGAGGTAGCATTAGAATTAGCAGATGAATTACCAATACCATTTGTACCAGTTACTACGCATCTAATTGGATTACCCACATCGGCTGCTACTAGTGTATATGTACTATTTGTAGCTGATGATATATTAGATCCATTTCGTTGCCATTGATATGTAAATGTTATTGTAGCTGTGCCAGTCCATGTACCATCAGTAGTTGACAATGTTGAACCAAAACTTGCAGTCCCACTAACAACTGGTGCTACTGTGTTAACCGGCGGAGTTGTTGCTGAGGGTGTAGTAATGCTATTACTTGATGCACTTGCACTACTTGTACCTATACTATTAGTTGCAGTTACTGTAAATGTATAACTTGTATTTTGTGTTAATCCGGATATTGTAATTGTTCCAGATCCAGCTTGATTTACTGTACCGGTTAAATTACCAGGACTACTTGTCGCTGTATATGATGTAATTGTGGCTCCGCCATTATTAACTGGAGCAGTAAATGTTACCGTAGCTGTTGTTGCACTGGTTGCTGTTGCTGTGCCTATAGTTGGTGCATCAGGTGCTGTCGGTGGTAGTGTTAATGAAATTCCACTAGTAAATGTTAATCCTGATCCAATATTTAATCCCATAAT
>Ga0222713_10001418_pt1 | contig 26863 bp, 36 predicted proteins | sample C33_649DmetaG_FD_165061 | JGI IMG/M metagenome (GOLD analysis project Ga0222713, IMG submission 165061) | Estuarine water microbial communities from San Francisco Bay, California, United States - C33_649D | ecosystem: Environmental > Aquatic > Marine > Unclassified | place: USA: California... | reverse complement strand
TAAAATTTTCTAAGTTTAGCAACTTGTTTACTATTGCGCTGGCAAATAAAAGCATCTGAATAAGCACGTTGCCATGAAGTCAAAGATATTTCAGCTTCAAACTTATCAGGGTAAACAATCATAAGCCTGTAATAATCCCCTGCTTGTTCGTACATAACCGTGTCAAATGGCATAATATCAAGCTGTTCGGCTGTTACATATTCAGGTGTTTTAGTGCTAAGTATTTGGATGCAATAGATAATATCTGTTTGCGCGTATGCTGTAGCGCTAATTAGTAAAATAAAAAATAGTGTTTTCATGTGTGATTTGATTTTAAGAATTTAGTAAATTATATGCGCGTGCTAAACGTGTCATACCTATGCCACCGCCAAAACGTGGAAAAAAATCATGTTCTAAAAACTGTTTTAATTCAGCTTCAACACGTTCTTTGCCAAACAATTCAAATAACTTATCAGCATATTTACCGTTTTCAATTGTATAAAAATTATTAGCCATTTTAATTGCATCGCAGGACCTTTCAGCACTTCCGATTGTTTCCTGACCGTATAATATAACATCTGTTTTTGCATAAATATCAGCTGCTTTATGTTTCATATTCCAAAATGGATTAGTACGATAAGGAAAGTTTTCAAGTGATATTACAGCACCGTAATCCTGCCACATCAAAAATTCGTGTTCATCTTCTAATATTTCAGTATCGTATCTATATGCCATGCTTTCATAATCTACATGGTAAACGCGTGGAAAACCTAAATAATCTAATAATTCAGCTTCAAGTTCTAACATATCATCCATAGTTCCCTTAGATTCAAATTCAAACATTGGGAATATAAGTTCATGTCTGCCTGCAATAGGATTTTTTTCTTGTCTATATGATGTGCTGATACAAAAAACACCATCCCAGCCAGGATTGTTAAGTAATTCATATTCTAGCCACATTTGCCCTGTTTGTGGTAGTGGCCAAACTTCACCTGAATAATTAAAAGTTGTAATGCTGTGCGGATTTTCACAGGCTGCTAATATTGATAAACGCGATTGTGTTGGAACTTCTAAAAAGCCACGTTGTAAAAAGAATGTGCGCATTTTTTGCACAAGTTCATGATAAACTTTTGTTTGTTTCATTTTTAAAATGTTTGATTGTGTTAAAGATTCGGTTTTGTAGGCTGACCGAAAACCTTGATGTTTTATTTAAGTTTATTTTTTTTGAATTCTTGAGCTTTTGATTCTGAAAGTTCTGCAAGGTTTTCAGCTGTTTCAATTGGTAAACCTTTATTTAACCAATGTCTAACAATATTCTTTTTTAATGTTCCTACTAACATTGAATTCATACCGTATTCAATTAAAGGATTAAGAAAAGCAAGTTGTTGTTCTTTTGTCATTGATTTAAATTCTAAAGTTGTCATAATCTTAATTTTTTGAAGTTTTTTAAATTCGTTTCCGTTGTATTGTAATACAAAGTTACATCTATTTTCTAAATTCCAAAACTTTTTATTAAAATTTTATAAAATTATTTAAGTTTTTTTGAATTACCTTTGCATATAAAATATACACACATGATATTCAGAAAGCGAAACAGAGCAGAACAAAACGAAAAGAACTTTCAAAAGTGGCTTAAAACCTACATTCCTGAAACAACAAAGCAGCGTATTGAATTAACAAGGGTATTCACAGATAGGGCTGGTAATAACTTCTATATTTTAAAAAACCCTGCAAATTTAACACGTGAACGGGCGCAAAGAATTGAGGAAGCCATGACAGCTATTGATTACGGTATTCATAAAAATGAAGTTGTCGAAAAGCTATCAGGTATTTTGGAAACGGTTGAGGATATGCCATGGCAAAATATGACACGTGATAAGTTAAAAGAATTTCATACTAAGTCAAAAGACCAATTGAATGATATTATTTATAGGCTTAAAAGTGTTAAGATAGATGACTTGTTACTTGAAGCTGGTTTGTATTTTTTCTATATTGACGGCGAAAACCCATACATTATTAACAGTGAAACACAACAACGAAAATTAGATGCAATTAAAAAGGATGATGAATTGCGCGCTTTTTTTTTGAACAGTATAGAACAAATCTTGAAAGGTTCGAGCGATATAAAAGGCTAAATTTTACAAGGCTAAACAAGATAGACCCAAAAGCAAAACCACAAAAACGCCCTCAAACATTTCAGCATGCAATACAAAAACTTAAAGAACAAAACCGTGAAAATGATTATATAATAACAAAGGGCGACCCGGTAGCAATGCAGAATGTTAGGTTTTGGGTTATACGTGATTATTACAGCGCACTAGAACAGATATTAAAAGATAATGACAGGGCTGAACAGGCTCAAAAAAATATTAAAAAGTAATGGCAGAAATAAAAGACGTTTACAGTTTAGAATTTAACAGCGGTCAATTTCAAAGCGAAATAGATTCTGCAATACAGCGAATCGAAGAACTTAACAGCGCAATGGAAAACGGTGCAGATGTTGCCGATGAATTAGCACAGGCACAGGGTTCTTTAGTCGATATTTTAGGAACTGAAGCTAAAGGTGTTGAACAATTGAATCAGAAACGTAACGTTTTAGTTAATACACAAAATAAGTTAAATAATGAATCTAAGGCAGGTGTTCAAGTTGGTAGGCAATTAGACACTACAAATAGACAGATAGCAGTTAGCACAGGGCAGGCAGCAACACAGCAAAGAAGTTTAGGACAAAATCTATTAGCTGGTACACGTGCAATAGGTCAAATGCGCCGTGTCACTTCTACCTTAACATTTGCTTTTAGGGCATTATCGGCCGCAATTCCATTTGGTGTTATACTTAGTTTAATTGGTCCTGTAATTGATTTTTTTAAAGACCTTTTCACTACTACCGACCAAACGGCTGAAAACATGGAAAAGCTATCAGATAGTACGTTGTCAATGGCAGAGCGTGTTAAAATTGCAGAAGTTGAAATGGAAAAACTTAATATAATTGAAGGCAAGCGCGGAAAATTAACAGATGAAGAAGAAAAAAGAAGACGCGAATTAGTGAAAACATATAAAGAAACATCTGAACAGATTATAAAAGAAGAGGAAGACCGATTATTAAAAATTAGTGGTATGCAAATTGATGCTGAACGTATTAGAATTAAATTACGTGGTGAAAGTATTCAACAAATTAAAGATTCTGCTGAACTTGAGAGAAAAGCTATTAACTTAGCAAATGAAAAACAAAGAAATGATGCTTATAGAAGAATGCAAGATGCTTTAAAAGAAAGAGATAAATTTGCATCAATGAATTTAATTAGTCAATCAATAGAACAGGATAAAATAGCAAGACAAGCAGAAGATGAATGGACGGCAATAAATCAACTTCAAAATGCACAAATTGACCAACTTAATAAAGATACTACAAAAGCAATAAATGATTTTATAAAAAAATCAAATGATGAACAACGCAAAATGGCACTTGACGCTGCGAATAAAGCAATAGAAGATGAAACAAACAGATTAAAAGAAATAATATTAAGAACTGAAGAGGGTAGTCAGGACAGATTAGATGCTGAACAAAACCTAATTGACCAATTGTTGATTTTAAGACAAAAATATGCAAAGGAATTAGAACTTGATGAAACTGAACTTAAAATCATGCAATTAGAAGGATTGCAAGAAAGGGAAAAACTGTTTGAAAAATACTATGAAAATTTAAAAGAAAAAAAAGACCAAAATAAGGATGCTATTATAGGACCAACAAAAGAAGATTTAATTCAAAAGCTAAAAGAATTGAATGATGCTTTAAAAGCTGAATCAGATTTGATTGAAAACAACAATGAAGCTAATTTAGCCAAACAGTTAGCAGTACTTGAAACAGAGCGCAATGATAAATTATTATATGCGGCACAAAATATAACCGACCAAGAACAACTTGCAAAGGCTTTTCAAGATATTGATGAGGGCTATAATAATGCAAGAAAAGAAATTGAAAAGAAGGCTAATATTGAAATATTAAATGAAAGGATTAAGCTATTAGAATCTTTAAAGTTAGTCGCTGCAAATTCAAATGATAAAGCAGCCGAAGCTGAATTGAATAAACAAATTGAACAGGCTAAATTGCAAGTTATTGAACTTAGCAAAATAAATACCGATGCCGCAAAAGAAAATGCGGACCGCGCTAAAGCTGAACAAAAGCAAAAAGAAGAACAGGACAAAGAAGCACTTGAAAAGCAAAAAGAATTAGTTGACCAAGCATCACAGTTAATCCAAGGCGTTTCTGATAATGTGTTCAATGTTTTAAACGCGCAAGTTGAAGCCTACATACAAGGGCTTGACAGGGCAATAGATAAAAGCAAATCAGCATTAGATGAAATACGTTCTAATAGCGAAAATTACAATGCGCGTCAATTAGAAATTGAAAAGGAACGACTTGAAAAATTAGAAGCTGAAAGGGCGCGAGCTGTTGAACGTGAAAAGACATTGGCATCTGTACAGTTAGCAATAAATGCAGCAATAGCAATTTCAAAGGCGGCGGCTGAAGGTGGCGCGGCAGCACCAATAACAATAGCCTTAACACTTGCATCACTTATTGCAGGTTTAGCACAGGCAAGGGTAGCAGCTAGCAACGCTTTTTTTCATGGTGTTGAATATCTTGAACGTGGCAATAACAAAGCAGGGCGCGACACAATCCCTGCAATGCTTAATGAAGGCGAACGCGTAATTACAACAGACACAAACAATAAGTATTGGGATGTGCTTAGTGCTGTTCACAATAATAGAATCCCTGCCGATGTGCTGAATACTTTTGCAAAGGCATATCAACAGGGCGGCATTAAAAACGCTTTAGGTGCTTTTAAGGATAACGTTAGCCTAAGTTCTGAATTAGGTCAAAAATCTATCTTTGTAAATGTAGCGCAAACATACGGCGGCATGGAAAATAGACTTGAACGTATTGAAGCGGTGCTAACTGAATTGCCAAAATATATGCCACGTACAACAGTAAGTGCAAATGCTAACGGTATATTTAAAATTGTTGAACAAAGACAGGCCCGTAAAAACTTTTCGCGTAATTGGTCAAAATAATAACGTTTTGTATAAATATTTAAACATCATAAATTATGCCTATCAAAAAATGCTTACCCGGTGACAATAAATGTATTTCAAAAGTAATTAAGCAGTTAGTTGCTGAAGGCTATCCACAACAGCAGGCGGTGGCAATTGCTTTAAATACTGTTAAGAAATGATAAAACAGATTATTATTATATCAGTTGCTGTTGCAATTGTTATATCTGTATTGTGCTATGTATTTATTAACAATAGCAATAAGCTGCACAAACAGATTATCGAAAACGAACAGCGAACCCGTGACAGTTTGTCACAAATATATGCTAAATTTGTTACAAAATCGGACAGCTTACAGGCACATATAGACAGCATGAACATTGACTTAGACAAACAAATAAAAAACTTTAGATATGACCTTTCCAGAATTAAGATTATTAAAGTACCGGTTGTTAATTACGATAATATTTCTGACACTTTGCTCATTAGTCGCCTCATGTCAGATTACAAAGGTAGATAATGGTTTTTTAATTTCGCGTGAATATGCTGAATTTATAGCAGCGCGTTTTGATAGCTTAGAAATATTTAAGTTAAAACATAAAGAAGCTATTGATAAAATAGAAGCATGCGATAGTATATTATATCAATCAGAAATGGTCATATCAGATATGAAAGTACAATATAATACACAAAGCGATATGCTAAGGTTAAAGGATGCAATGATTGCAAGTCATGAACGTGCTAGTGTTGTATGTAATGACTATGCAAGGCAAATCAAAAAAGAAAAACGTCTTAAAAAGATGTGGAAAATAACAACTTACGCGTTTATTAGTGTATCTTTGGGGGCAATAACTTATTCTATATTTAAATGAACGGCTTAGTAATATATTTTGATGGAATACCTCAAGACCTTGACAACTTCAACGGTACTGAATCGGCAAGTTTTGTATTTCGCCGCAAAGATGAAAACGGTGATTCGGCTTTTAGTTTTGCCCCTGAATTAACTGTAGTAGGTTCGACTTATGAATATGTCAAACAACAAATAATAAACGCTGTAAATCCAAATATTGCAGCCATACAGGTTTTAATTTATGATACATGCTGCACTAATTCCGATGGGTCTGATAGGTTATTATTTACGGGCAAAATTGAAGGCGGTTCTGTTCGCTGGTGTTCGTTCCCGACATGTGAGGCACAGGTTACTGTAGTAGATAATAGTGTTGATGCTGAAGCTATAAGATGTTTAAAAAATCATTTTCCTTGGGATAATTTAGATAAAAATGGCAATTTAATAACAAGGGGGTTTGATGAGTTTAGAGTAGCGCCGTTTACATATTATTGCAACGACCCAAAACCAAGTGGAACTTTAGAAGCAATGATGATTATAGGTTCATTTATTCAAATAACTTTAGCTCCTATTCTTTTTTTCTTTTCACTTATAGTTAACCAAAATTTATTTCAAAACCTACAAAATTATATTGTTGGTTGCGGATTTAGACATTTAACACCTTATTTGGATAGTCAGTTTAAAAACTTATGTAAGCTGTGCAATATAGGTTATCAGTCAAGTTTATTTGATGTTGGTGGTTATTATCACAATACAGTAAGAATGGATATTGGTTTTGTGCCGGGCGTAAGAGCAACAGTTACTCAATCGCAAGGATTAGCAGCTTATAATGATAATAAACCTAATTTAAACGGCATTCAATTCTTAGACCAACTTAAAGACTTTAATATAGAATGGCGCGTTGTTAATGGTATTTTACAGGTTGAGCGCAAAGATTATTTTACAGGTTTTCAATGGTTTGATACTGATAATTTACAGCAAAATCAATTGCTATCTATTTGTTATGAATCATTGGCTGAAAGACCTGCAAGTTATGGAGAATATGAATATGCAAAGGATGGTGTAGATAATAGTGGGGATGAAGTGGCTAAACGTTGGACTGATAGGGTTATAGATTGGAATCCTACTAATAACCCACAACAAACAGGATTATTTACTAAAAAATTACAATATGGTGCGGCACAATTTAGATATGATGCTAATAGACCGGATGTAAATCCAATAGATAAACCAATTTATTTTATTTATTATGCTTTTATTCAAGATGCTGAAAATAGATTTGCAATGTTTATTGATAAGGGAACAGCTGCATATCCAAAACTTATAAATTTAAATTCAGTAATAGACCAAAATACAAGTTTGTCAAATTTTCAAAGAGGTTATGCAAGACCTGATTTGTTTATAGATGCAGCAGGTTTGCGTGTTTACAACTATAAATGGCATATTCGTGAAAATCCTTTAGTTGATGGAAGCGGTCAAACATACGATACTGCCTATCAAAAACTTTTTTATATTGATGACCCTCGTTTAACATCTGTAAAAACGCGCAAAGTTACAATATCAATAACTGCTACATGTGATTTATTAGATACTTTAGATGTTGACAAATACGTTACAACTGAACAGGGCGATGTTCAAATAACAGAAATAACCTACGACACAAATAATAATTCATTAACTATACAAGGTTTAATATAATGTCTTATACTTACGATTCAATACAATTAGATTGCATAGATAGCAGCGGAACTGTTTTATATAATATTGCAACGTTTACAAGTAGTACTATACCAACAGTAGCTATAAAAGGTTTTGCAATAGGAATAAAATTAAGATTAACATTTACAATAAATAGTTCGGGCGCTAATAGCTTTTTAAATAAACAGCTTAGATTTAATCCTGGTCTTTATGTAACTACAAATCCAATAAGTGCTTTTGATTTCGGCTATGAAACATTAAGCCCATTAAGTACAACGCCCCAACAAGCTTTTTTAAATGTTAATAATCCTGTATTAGAAAATATATATTGTGAAATGTCAAAGAATGCAGCACCTCACGATATTGCCACAGTAGTATTTGAATTTTACGTTACTGATGATTTTATTGATTTTATTTTTGCAAATTCAACTGATTCAAATATAAATAAATTTTTAGCTTCTAATTATAGAGGCTGGCAAACTAATACGGGTCCAAGTATTTACAATACAAGTAGAAATTTAGGTTTAGGCTGTAAAGTTTTTGATTCAGCAGGTTTTGACATGGTAGTAACAACTCCTTTTGGTGCAAGATTTGCAAACATACCTATACAAGGTCGTTGGTATAATTCAGATTATACAGGTTATAGTTTTTTGATGCGATACATACGTGAACTTGAAATTAGTTCAGCATCGCAGGTTTCAGCTGGTTTACCTTTATTAACTAATGCAACGGCAACGGCGGCACAGCCAAGTAGGTTAATAATACCAAACGCTATTTTTACAGTTACTAATAATCAATTAGCAGTAGGTGAGGACAATTCAGTAAGGATATTATTAAGGGGTGATGCTTATAATGGTTCTGTCAATAATCCTGCAATTACAGATATTCGCGTTTTATTTTTTAGGGTAGATACCGTTTTAAATAATACTGATTTCGTTACTGACTTACAATTGTCTGATGCTGTAATACCAAGTTCACAACCTGTCGCAGGTCAATTAAATAATGCTATATATACGCCAAGTGTATGGTTTGAAAATGCACCTAATCCTGACGATATTGAAGTTCAATTTGTAATTGATGGCTCACAGTTACAAGTAAATGGACAATATTATATTGTAGTTAATATTCATGATGCTGTTAATCCTGAATATGTAACTTCACATCTTAGCCCTTTATTAGTTGCTACATATACAGCGCCTGCAATACCAACTTTAACAGGTTATTTAAGTACATATAATACTGAATATGGTGGGAATGAATTGACAATTGCACCGCACCAACGTATAAAGGCACGTTTAGAAATTGACAAACTTAGCTATGTATCGGCACTTAATGCTATTGGATTAGTTGGTAGTTTTGATGCAAGTTTAGCAGGCATTATTTGTAAACTTACAAACATTTCGGGCGTTGTAAACCAAGTGCAAGGCTATTTGCCAAATGGCATTACAACAAATGATATGACAGTTGTAACTGATACTGTAAATGATTTGGTTTTAGATTCTGTATTTAGAATAGCTGAAGAATATGCAGGCACAACAACTGAAATAACTTGGACAATAAGTTTAAATCAACCGACTTCAACAAATGGCATAACTCAATTTACACAAATAGATTACGTTCAAAAATTAGATGTTGATGTTTTTGAAAATGATGCAATAAGCCCTAATCTACTAAGTGTTAAATTTTATGATTTGGAAGATTATATCTTAGGCATAAAAACCGAAATAATAGATATTTGCGATGCTGACCAAATAATAGCTGAAGTTGAAAAAGACCCATTATTTACAGGTTCTATTAACCTAGTCGCTACTATATACCCTGCAAATGAATTAGGTGATACAAATAACAATGCCATTGAAGAAGAAGAAAGCTGGCAACCAATAACAATACAGATGAATCAGTTAGTTAGTGGAAAACTTGACGATGTTGATGCTTCTTTTGGTTCTGATGACTTTGCAATTTTTAAAATAAACTGTCAACAATTAACACAGGGTCAACGTTATTGGGTTACTGCAATTGCCTTTCAGCAAATACCCGATTATTGTCCTATTGGTTTGGTTGCACTTACAAGTACATCAACTTATAGAACTTTTGATGTTTTACCAAGGTGGACAATTACAGGAAATCCAACGGCTGTAATAGCTGAAATTTTAGCACATCCTGATTATGTTGGTAACTTAACAATTGTTCAAAACAATTTTGTAGATGGGGCAGGCAACCAAGTAGGCACTACAACTTATGCAGGCAATGTAGTTACTGCAATTAAAGTACTAGAATCAATACCTGTGGCTTATTATACATTTATTGTAGATGCTGACTTTGACCCGGGCACAGGCGCTCACACAATTAGACATGAAATTGTAATGCCCGTTCCAATTCCTCCAATTACTTTAATACCAATAACAACTTTTAGCAATAACTATAAATGCAGCGATTTAGGATAAAATTTTTTAGTTTAATTTTTTATTTGTACCTTTGCTTTTATATATATGTTAATAAATTATCCGATTACATACGTTCCTGAAATTTCAAGAACTTACGCATTTAGGCAGCCCGTACCTATTAGGTATGCCTGCCCTATATTGCCTGGTAACTTTATGCAAAATGAAACCGATGCGTGGAATTGTAATCTTTGCGGTTCTGATTTGCCTTTTTATATTCCTTATGTTGAAGGAGATGTTATACCATTTCAAACGCAATATACTGACCAATATAATCAACCTAATGATGTTTTAGTAGCAGGATTTCAAACAAGTACAAGTTCATCTCATTATGTTGTAGTTAGTTTATATGATTGCTGTGGTAACTTAGTGACTGACTTAATTGATGAATTTTCAGATAGCTATCATGTAGGTCAAAGTCTTGCAACGGGCAGCATTCAAACATGGTTTGTTAATACAGGTTTATTCCCTGCTGACTTAGATTGCTTTAGGCTTAAGATAGAATTTTTTAAAATAAATCAAATAAGTTTAGAACCTGAATTAGATAAGGTTCTATGGACTGAATATTATAAAGAAGTTGAAGGCTGTGGCAATTTAAATGATACATCACTAATTTATAGTACATATTCAAATTATGATTGCAATGGCAATTATTATGGAACTTTGACTAATTATTTAGGTTCTAATAATACGCCGTTTTATAATTCGCTTCGTATTTTTGGCAATGTAGAATTCTTTGGAGATACTGAAGCGATTACAGAAAATGACAGAAATGTAGTTATTAGTAAAGATATAACAGAAAATTACGGTATTATTTCAGGTGCTGTGCCGCCGTTCTACATTAAGTTATTACAACAAGCTGTGAGAGGCAATTATGTAACTGTAGATGGAATTGCATATCAGAATTATAGATATGATTCTAAGCCCGAAGATAACCGAATGTTTTTGTTGGATTTGTCTTTTGACAAAAAATGTCGAATTGATAATAAACAATGTAGGTGAGGTCGTGAATTCATTTACATAATATTTTAAAAACAAAAAATATGAATAATATTTCTTTTCTTAACGGTTTTTTAGGCGCTTTCGGTGTTTGCCCTCCTTGCATCGACGATGAAAACGTGCCTAATTACCTATGCGACCCATGCGATTCAACTGTATATTCAGGTGGTATTGCAGGCTGGTTTGCTAAAAAATGTTCTTATGAATTTTCTGATATTACCGATTCTAGTGAGTGGGAAACTGCTATTGCAACTAAGCAGGTTTTTGGACGCGTTAATGGTAGCCGTATTTCTGGTGGTCTTCCTGCGCCTGAATTTACGACTAAAAAACGCGGCTCATGCGGTCAAGAAGAAGTAGTAAAACAAAGCCGTGTTGTATCGCTTACCGATGCTGAAAACGACAATGATTTTACTATTGATGGTTTGTATAATTTCTTAGCTAATCCTGCAAATGCTTCAGGTTATGAATTTGGTTTTGTAACTTGTGATGGTCGTTTTCTAGGTTGGTATTCAAATGTAACAGTTCGCCCGTTTTATCAGATTGCTGAAACTGATGAAGACGATGCTTATTGGACAATTGAATTTAGATACAACGAACAACTTGGTACATTTAATCAGCAGCAATTGACATTCTTACTTACACAGTCTTATAATGTTTGTTGGGTTTCTATTATTACAGTAGCAGCCGCAGGCGGTGTTACAACTGTAAATGATGGTGATACTTTACAATTCTTTGCAACTGTAAGTCCAACAAATGCGACTGATACAAGTGTTACATGGTCTGTTGTTAATGGTACAGGTTCTGCTACAATCAATCCTACAACAGGATTATTAACTGCAACAGGTGCCGGTACAATTACTGTTTATGCAACAGCAAATGATGCTTCAGGTGTTAACGCTTTAATTGCAATTACTGTATTGCCATAATAGTTTTTAAGGGCAGTCTGAAATATGGCTGCCCTATTTAAAAATCAATAGAATGAACTTAGAACAGTTTAATGAATTTCTTAATTCTGTAAATGCTACAATATTAAATCCGCCCGTACATCCTTTTAAACAGGATTGGAAGCGTATTTATGAAAGCATTAAACCTCACTTCTATGGTGAGGTGCCGCCTGCTTTAGATAAGGCTTTTCCAAATGAAGATGAACAGATATTAAGTTATAGAAAAAACACATATCAACCTAAAACAGAAAGCCCGTTAGTTAAGGCTATTACTGAATTGCATAGGTTGTTAAGTTCTGCAAAGCATTCTGTAAGATTTGAAAACATGGACATGCAACAATTTGCCGAAAACGAAAAGTTCGGCGAAAGTAATTTGCAGTCATTTTTATTTTCTGTATTTATTCCAAATCGCGTACTTGACCCAAACGCGGTTTTGTTAATTGAGCCAAAAGGCGATGGCATTGAAACTGATAATGTAAGGGTTAATGTAGATATGAAAGTAATTCAGTCTGATAGAATTATTTTTAACGACCCTGAATATCGACTGTTAATATATAAAGGCATAAGTAAAAACAAATATGCTAACTTAGGTATTGAAAATCCGCTTTACTATCATATAGTTACTGACATGTTTTATGCACAGGCACGAAGCTATGGCGATAAAACAATGTTTGAAGTTATTTACGAACATAACAGCGGCATTATGCCATGGGTTACTTTGGGCGGTCGCGTTGTTCCTAAATATGATATTTATGGCAATACGTTTAAAATTTATAAGTCTGATTTTAGCCCTGCAATACCTTATCTTAATGATGCTGCTATTTTTGATAATCAGCACAAATCGGTTATGCTTGCAACGTGTTTTCCTATTAAATTTGTTGAGGGTGTTGATTGTAATAGTTGCAATGGTGTTGGTCGTATTCCTGACCCTGCAAATTATGACAATAGCATAACATGTAAAACATGTAGTGGACACGGTAAAACGTTAAGCATAACACCGCTTGCAGCTTATAACTTAAATCCTACAACTTCAAAATTTGGGGATAGCGATAAACAACAAGTTGAACCGATACGTTATTATAGTCCTGATGTAAGTACTATTCAGGAAACAAACAAAGTAGCTACCGAAGCGCTTGGAAAAGCTGAACAGGTGCTAAATATAAACCGTAGTTTAAAAGCTGCACAATCGGGCGTGGCAAAAGAATTAGACCGCGAACCTGAATATATAGAAGTTGGTAAAATTAGTGATGATGTTTATGCAAGATATAAGGATGTATTAAAAATTATACAGGCCATTGTTTTTATGGACACCGAAAGTCCTATTTTTGTAAATCCGCCTATTAGTTTTGACCTTAAAACAGAAACTGAACTAATGGCTGAATTTGCAATGTCACAGCAAGGTTTACCAACTGCAATACGTTATGAATCTTATATTAGCTATATTGACCGCCGTTACAATGCTGATGCTATTGCACGCCAAATAGCTACTATTTGCGCAATGTATAACAGCGCTTATCTTTATACAGTTGAAGAACGTGTTAATTTGCTGGCAAGTGGTCAAATAACAGAAAAGGATGCAATTAGCGCTCAATTTGTTTTTGATGCAATAACTGAATTATATTATGATGAGGGTTTTGACATTATGAATTCAGATTATACAGCTATTAAAGAAGCTATTGATGAAAAGTTAGCGCCGCGTTTTGATGCTGTTGCTAGTACTGATATTCCTGAAGTTAATATGGATGAGTTTAATAATGCTGAATAATGGACTTCAACAAACCCGAACGAATTAACGACAAAGCACTTGAAATTTTACAAAAGCGGTTTGATAAAGTAGAACCTAAATTTGTGAAACAAGTTGTCGATTGGATAGGTAAGTTTAGAACAACATCAGGCAATTTAGTAAGGTCAAAAGATAATTTAGCGCGTTTAAGTTCATTTAAAACTGCAATAAATAGGTTCTTAGAAAAGGCTGGTTATAATGTAATGGTATCGGGTTTTTTAGAAAACTTTGATGAAATAGGGGCAAATACACAGCTTGCTCAACAAGAACTAAACGGCTTAGATATTACAAAAAGTTTTTTAAATCCATTTAAGCGCTATGCTGTTAATAATGTAGTTGCTGCAATGCAAGGGCAAGGTTTAAATACTAATCTTATAAATCCTATAAAAAATGAATTACTAATTGCAGTAAATCAAGGTAGCAGCCTTACAGATGTTGTTACTTCAATAGCAGGTCAATTAACAACAACTGAAGCTAGGCAAGGCGTATTAAAACGAATTAGTTTGCAGGCATCACGTGACGCGTTATTACAATACGATGGAATAGTAAATGAAGCGGTGCGCAAAAGCTATAAATTAGATGCTTTATTATACGTTGGTAGTTTAGTAAAGGATAGCCGATTGCAATGTGAGGAATGGGTTAATTATGATAAAAATGGTAAGAAAGGCTTAATTTTATTTGAACAATTAGAGGAAGAAATTAAATTTGCAGAAAATGAAGGCACGGGCATGATACCAAATACAACGCCCGAAAACTTTTGCCAAAATCGCGGCGGTTATAATTGTAGGCATATCGCATACCCGGTACGGTCGGCTAATTATCAGAAAAAATAAAACACTATGTTATACATTAAAGCAAAACACAAAACAACGGGCACTGAATATAGATTCACAGCTACACAATGGTATGATGCACAGCAAACAGGCGATTATAATTATTTAGGAACTATTCATATTGCCGATTCGCCACAGCCACTACAGCAAAATACTACAACTGCAAAACGCGGTTGCGGATGTGCAAACAAAAATAAAAAATAATATTATGCCAAGATTTTATAAATTTGTAATTCAATTGGAATACAATACCGAAGCGCCGACACTTGAAGAATTGCAAAATGAATTTAATGAAGCTGTAAGTATTGAAGATTATAAGCTGGCAGCTGAAATAAAAAAAGAAATTGATTTGCATATTAAAAACAATGATACTGATTGTGAAACTGTTTATGAACTTGAAGATTATTGTTTTGTTGACCTTGATGAAATTGCAACTTTTTATAAATCAGAATGGGAAGATGGTTGCGAATTTACTAAGGTTATTTTAAAGAGCGGTTTTGAATTGCCGCTAAGTATAAGTTTTGAACAATTTACAAAATTATTTTTTAATATTAACACACCTGAAAATGCTTGACAAATTTGTAGAAAAATTGGGTATAGAACCCGAACTGATTCAAAAACTTGAATCAAACGAAATTAGCCTTGACGATGCTGTCACAGGTTATGTATCTAAACTTGAAAAAACAGTACAGGAACGAATCGGAAAACAGATTGAAGAAGCTAAAAGCGCCGAGCTATTCGGTGCCGCTTATGCCAAAACAGAAAAGCAAATTGCTGAAGCCTTTGGTATTGATTTGAAAAAATACGAACCTGTTGATAAAAAAGATAGATTTAAAACAATTATTTCAGACTTAAAAAATGGTCAAGTAGAAATGATTGAAAAGCTAAAACAGGAATACACATCTGCCGATGCGCAAAAACTTCAACAGCTTACACAGCAATTAGAACTTGCAAACGCAAAGCTTACTGAAAAAGAAATGATAATGCAACAGGCTATCAAAGAAGAACAAAGCAAATTTGAAAGCTACATTAAAAATCAGCAAATTGAAAAGGTACGCGGTTCGCTTGTTGAATCTGTTAAAAATGCAAGATTAGCGCCAAAAGAAATGCGCGCTATTTTAGAAGCTGAAATTCGAGAACGTGGTTTTGATTTTGAAATTGACCCTGATGGTAATATTTGGGTAAACAAAGATAGCAATCGCGTAAAGCATCCGACTAAGCCTACTGAAAATTTAAAGTACGAAACATTATTTGAAATTATAGCAGCTGAATATAATTTTGAAAAACAATCAAACGGCGGTCAACAAAAAACGTTTGAAATTGATGAAAAAACAAAAACAGGCATACATCCAGCACGTTTAAAATATATGCAGCAAAACGGTCTTATTTAAATTAGTTTAATAGTTAGTTAGTTTGTTTGAGCAGTCTTTACGGGCTGCTTTTTTTATTTGAAACATTTTATAAAAAAATAATAATTTTATTAAAAAAAATAGTTATTATCTTTGCACAACGACCTCTCACAAAATAGGGTGCTAAGGCACAGAAAAAAAACAGAACGCTAATGGCAGCGTGGAAAATGCCAAAACAATTTTTTTTTAATTCAAATAATTTACAATAAATGTCAACAATAAAATTAGCTGATGCTTGGAAAATTATAGACATTTCGCTGAATAATAACAGCGGTATGCGCTCCATGCCATCTCCAAATATCGGTCTTTTGCAATTGCTAGTTAGCAGCGCAAATAAATCCGCTTCACAAGTTAAACTTGGTAACGTTCAAGCTGTTGACCAAGGTAACGGTAAAGTTTACAAAGTTTCACGCCGTTTTTTCCCTCGTTTAACTCAATCACTTACTAATGATGTAGAATATTGTCCAACTAGTGGCGATACTATTAAGCCTTTGTATGATGAAGTTGAAATCACAAACAAAACAGCTTCAGCAAAAGTAAAAATTGACGATGAACTAATTCGTTGTATTAAAGAAGGTAAAGCTGACTATCAGAATAGCTACGTTAACGAAGTTCTAAGAAATCATATCAATAAACTTGGAAAAGAAGTTTCTACTATTGTTGGTACAGGTGATTTTATCGGTTCTTTTGTAAAATGCGATTGTGCTGACCCTGCTGTTACATCTAAATCTTTGCCTTTGTTCCTTGCAAGTGGCTTAGGTATTAACCCTGTTGGCGAATCTATCCTAGATAGTGACCGCAAACAAGCTGAAATTGAGCAAATGCTTGTTTTAGTTGGTGGTACTTTACTTGACCAATACCGTAAAGCACGTCAAATTGCAGCTGGTAATGATAATGGCTTTGATGCGTCATTGCTTGACATTACACGTTCAATCTACTACGATACTAACCTACCTGCCGCACTTGGTAATCCTAACGAAATTATCGCTATGGCACCGGGTGCGCTTCAACTTGTAACATTCGTTAAAAACAAAGGCGAATTCATGTACGAGTTTGAAGACCAAATGAGAACAACTGTTGTTGACCCTTGGTTAGGTCTTGAGCATGATGTTATTATGTCTTACGTTAAGTGCGAAGATGAAATTCAACTTTACATTCAGTTTGTAACTAACTGGGCTGTTGTTGGTATGCCTAAGTGTTGGGCTGTTAATGACTGCTACTTTGATGGCGTTCTTGACGTATTCAAATACGAAGTTGTTTGCGCTGACACAGGATATTGCGACATTGAACCAGCATGTGGCGAAGTTGGCACACCAACTGCTACTGATGCTAAATTCTGCGATTCTGCTGAAGGTTGCGATGAATTAGTTCCACCTGTAGTATAATAATAACGGGGGCGGTTCGCCGCCCCTTTTTAAATTTTTAATAACATGGAAACACTTAAAAAAATTAACGAAGCTATTGCAATTATTCGCAAATATTATAATGCTGTTAGCGTTCAAAGAACTGATAATGAAAATGTAGTTTTTCTATTTGACTATATCAATAAACAAAAAACTATCGGTTCTGTAATAGTGAACAAGGCTGTTGAAAAAGCAATGAAACAACAGGACTTTCCAAAAGATGTTCTTTATTCAGAGGGGATGTTATCAATACCTACAAAGAAAGTTGAAGCGGTTGTAATTGAAGAACCTATTGAAGAAATAATTGAACAGCCTGAAATAATAGAAGAAACTGTTATTCAAGAACAGCCTAAAAAACGCGGTCGCAAAAAACAAACTGATATAGATGCTGAATCTTAATACACCAAATTGCTTAGATAATTATATCATTTCATTAAACGGCTGTTATCCTGAAAGTACAGTTCCGACTAGTGGATATTATTTAGAAAATCTTGAAGGATTAACTATAAATAATGTCGCAGCGGTTAGTAGTGAGGCTTTAGTATCAGCAACGGCAACTGTTCGCGAAAAGATGTATTTTGCAGCTGATATAGTTGAAAAGCGTTTAAAGGCTGTATTAAATGCGCGTGGCATAAAATTAAACACAATAGGCAACTTATATACTGTTTGCGGTGTTTCAAATATTACTGATATGCCTGTAGCTGTAAATCGCGGTATTAAAGTATCTAAGAAATGGATTAATAGCACACAAAGCCGTATATTTGTCGATTCTGTTCGTTTTAAAAGTGTTGTTAATGCTAATTCTACATTATACATTACTGATTATATAGGCAATATTTTATTTCAGCAAACAATTAGCATGACAGCTGATACTGAAATGACAGTATTTATTAAAAAATCATTTAATGAAGATGTGATTTTAATAACTATTGACAATACTAATGTAGAACCTTATTTATATTCATGCAATCAGGCATTTAATTGTAAACCATGCGGCGATAATGTGTTAAATGTTGAAGGATGGAACGGTGTAAGCGAATCAGTAAATGGTTATTTAGGGGCGTGTGTACGTGTTGATTGTGTAGATACTGATATTATATGTAATTTTTTGGACCGTTTAGGCATGACAATTTTGTATCAAACAGGAGTGCAGATTCTTAAAGAATGGGTTAGCCCTAATAATAGATTAAACCTAATCAAAACACACGGTAACGAATGGGCAAATCTTAAAATAGTTGAATGGGAAAATGCAAGTATTGAAGCCTTAGATAACGAAATTGATAATATAATTCAGATATTAGAAACTGACCGCTTTTGTTATAGATGTAAACCGCGTTTAACAATGTATCCAATGTTTCCGGGCTAATGAATGCAATTGCAAGACTTAAAATACTTTCAGAGGTTATTGCCAACGAAAATACAGCGCGTAGAATTTCACAGGTTGCCGCGTTTCAAGTCATTGCAGAATATAAGCAAAGGATATTTTTTGATGGTTTGGATTCTAGTGGAAGTTTGATAGGTCAATATTCAGTTAATCCATTTTATATAAATCCGCTAAGTTTAACAACTGTTTCAGCAGGTGGCATAAAACCCGAAGGTAAAAACGGTCAAACAGTTTTTAAAAATGGCAATCCGCACAAAACTAAATATTTAACACAAGGCTATGCTGAATTACGTAATTTAACAGGCAGGCAAGCTGAAAAGGTAGATTTGAATTTTAGCGGTTCGTTATTTCAAAGCATAAAAGTAACTGAAAATGGAATTGTAAGTGCTGTTAATTATACGAATGATAGCATGGCTGATATAATGGAAAGTCAAGAAGCACGTTTTGGCAAAGACATTTCAACAGTTTCAAATGATGAAAAAGAAATGGGCGAAACAGCCGCGCGAAATGAATTATTAGCAATACTTGAAGAAATAGATACTTATTTATAATGTACGTAACTCAAAACATAATAACCGAACTAATAAAGCAAATTGACGCGCAAATGGCAGCTGTGAACGTAAACGTGAACGGTCAAGGTATTGCAGTTAAAGATACTGATGGACAGGTTGTGAGTTTAAATGTTACACAAAATGGACACCGTAATTATGTTGGCATCACAGACACCTCAGGAACGGGCTATTATATCCGTGTTAATGGTACTATTTCTGAAGTCCGAAAAGCAGCGAATACTAAAAGGGGAAGTTGTGGTATCGAACTTGATGTGCGTGTTCCATTTAAATTAGTATTTTGGCATCTTTGTGCTGACCCTAGAATGTTATTAGATAGCGTTAAGTTTGCGCTTTATGGTGCTAATTTAAAGGCTGTAAACTATGATTATTCAATAGTAAATCCGCGTTTGTTTCCGGTATCAAATGAGATTTTGCCTTGGGTTGTTTACGCATCTGAAACAGGAAAAGACGCAAAAACATTACAAAGTTTAATGCAAATAGTAAGTATAGATTTTGAATTACGTTATGATTTTGCACTAACTGAAAAGTGTAAACCGTTTAAAATATGTTAAGATTCACTATGCCGCCAAATTTCGCTACCTTGGGGCAATTAGTCGGGGCTTGGAATAAATAGCCCCGTTATTTTAAAAAATTTGAAACTTTATATATATGGCTTGTTGTAATTGTTGTGAAAATACGTTAAATTTGGGCTGCATAAATAGTTGTAATGCTGTTTTTAATACAGATATTATTGCAACCATTGCAGGTGTTTGGATATTAGAATTAAATTTTTCAAATATTACTATTTATTACAGTTTTAATGCTGCATTATTTGATATTGTAATTTTTACACTTGAAAATTTAAACGAAAATTACACATATACAGGACAAATAATAGACCCCGATGGCAATATAGTTAAACTTAATATTGATAATATAGAATACGATTGCATAGAATTTAGCACTAAAATAGGATTATCAAATAATACATTAAACTTATAAGAAATGATTGATATTGTAAAACTCGCAAATGGCAATGTAGCTATTTATGATAACGCTAGCGGAGATTTTATTAACAGTTTAAATCCTGACATTGTAGAAATTGAATGCAATGCAAACGGTTCTGTTAAAGTAGAACAAGACAATGGAAGCGTAGAATATTTTGACCCTGCAACCGTTGCAAATACACAAGTTGTACCAGCTGCTGCGATACCATTTACAGGTGATTGTGCTGACCTTGCTGCATTGTTAGCAAGCGATTTTTTTTTTGTAGTTAGTGGGGGTGGTGGTGCTGCATCTGCAATTACTTATAATAATACTATTTCAGGTTTAACGGCTACAAATGTTCAAGATGCTATCGATGAATTAGCAACTGATTTAATTTATACAGTTGAACTTGTTGATGCTTTGACAGTTGATTTTTATGCGCCTTATGACCTAAAAATAAATAGTGTTACTGATATTTTAAATACACCTGTTACAACTATTGACGATGATGGTGTACCTTATACATTAACTAATACAATTGCAGTAGGTAGCAAAATAACTGTTACTGTTGATACAGCAGCGGTTGTAAATCTTAACGTTGAAAAAGTTTAATTATGATAGGAAATTATATTAAAGCGGTTGCAGGTGGCACAAGCATTAGCACGGCTACACTAATGAAAACAGGACAAACAACGTCTTACAGAACGGGTGACGATGGAGATTTACAAGCGGGTAGAAATGTTGATTTTTTCACACTTGCAGAAAATAATGTCTTTGGCACAACAGACAGATTTACAGATGAATTAGGAACTCAAGTTTACGCTAATAATATTGTAATAGATTGGAGTACATATGATGGTTCTGAGGTTTTGGGGTGGTATAGAATAAGAGGTACTTACACCGATGTTTCTTGGAATGATGCAATTGATAATTCTTTACTTTTTAGTATAGGGAGTTTTACAAATGGTTGGAGATTGCCTAATATTACCGAATTTATGAGTTTATTTTCAATAGCAGATTTGAATCCTTTAACTAGACCTTTAGGATATCCACCTTTTGATACTTTGCCCTCTGGATATTATTGGACATCTACAACAGCGCCAAATAGCACTACATCTGCTTATATAATTAATAATCAATTTTTAACTTCACCAAATTTTATATCAGTAAGAGTAAAAACAAATACAAGCATAAGTTATAGAGCAATTCCCTGCCGAACTTTTACAGTAACTGGAACAACACTTTCATAACATAAAAAAATAATAAAAATGCCAACTTATAAGTTTCCACAATTCAAAGTCGAAATAACAACTCAAAACATAGAAATACATATGAACACAATAGGAGATAAGGCAGTTGATAAGCTTTTGTCTGTTGATGTTGTTTTATTTACAGATACGGCTTCTTTTGGTGTTCGTGCTGAAGATATGCCTTACGTAGATACTTGGGAAGATAGTGATGTTCCTAATATGGTTAATCAATGGCTAACTCAATTTATTGTGTAATGCTATCACTTATAACACTTACAATATTTGCATCTTGCATAATTAAATTTTTACATTATTGCATCGGTTCGCCTGTGCAGGGGGAATTTTATACAGGGCGCATATTTTCGGCTTATGGCAAATTTATTTCTAAACGCTATCTTGATTTCGAACGCAAAGAAAAAAGCCGCGTATGGGCAAATTATAACAAATGGAAAGCTAAACGCGACATTGAATTAAATGCTGAATTGCAGAATAAAACAGCTGAACAAGCCGATAGTATATACAAAGAGTATTTACAACAAATCGACATGGTTTATAATGATGTCGAAAATAATATGAAAAATAACTATTGGTCAATGATGGGAGCGTGTCCTATATGTTTTGGAACGTGGATTTCTATGATAACATTCATTTTTTTTATTATCTTTGTACCGTTGCCGTGGTGGTTTATTTTTATAGGAACACCAGCCGCGGTTATTGTTTCACGATATATTAAAATTGAATAATGGATTCCCTGACTATTACCGCCGATTCTTTGAAATTAGCATCTGATTCGCTTAACTATTTTATGAAAGTTTTGCCCGAAATTAAACTTCAACTTTGCATTTTAAAGCCCCTTATTATTTGTTTATCTGTAATGCTTTTAGTTGACTTTTTAACAGGCGTTCGTAAAGCTAAAGCACTTGGCGAAAAAATACAATCAAAAGGTTTTAGACGTACTATAAACAAAATGAATGATTATTGTTTAGCGATAATAAGTAGTCAGGTTTTTACGTGGATGCTTGACCTAGAATTTACACTATCATATTACGTTGCTTTATTTGTTTGTGGCATTGAGCTAAAATCAATATTTGAAAACGTTAGCCAAACAACAGGCGTTGATATAATCGGTTATTTTAAAGGCTTTATTCCGAATCCTAAAGATATATTAAAAAAACCTGCTAGTGATAAACCAGCAGGTGAATAAATTTTGCTCTTTTGTGTTTTCATGTGTGACCGCTGTCTTTTTTGGCAGCGGTTTTCATTTTAGGATGCTTAATATTTTATGTGTGTCATATTGAATAATTGCCGCCACTTGAATTATTTTATTCTGTTTGAAGTATTCATCAGAATCATATTCTTTGCCATCTATATTGACTGTATTTCTGTCATAAAGGCAAAATTCACAATGCAACTTATATCGGCTTGACATAATTGATTTAAACAAAAATAAAGGTATATAATTATCTGATTTTGGCAACTGTTTTAATAAGTCAAAGTTTATACATTTAGTGTGATTAGCATAAACAATCCAAACAGAATATTCATTTGGTATCATTCTTTGAATATCGCACATTGCATAACCTACTTCACGGTCAGGAAACTTACTGACATCAATATTAAACAGCTTACTGACTGATTCAACTACGCAATTCATCCTGTGACCTATTAAAAGCTACGTAAGTAAGTTTTTTGCATTCATCCAAATACCATTCAATTTGTGATTCAGGCAACGTTATTGCCATAGCTATCAATTCAGCAACGGCACCGACATTTTCATAAGAAGTTGTATTTAGCAATTCGCGTTCTTTAGGATTTGCAGCCTTTTCAAACGTATTAACAAATAAGTTTATAGCTGTATGCAAGTCTATAAAACGTTTTTTCATTTCAAATTTTAGCTTCTTAGGCTCAAACTGTGCAATAGCATATTTTGCAGTCTTAAGCGAACCTAACAACAGCCAAATATTTTGCGTTAGTTCATTTACTTTTTGCTCACCTATCTTTTCAATTAGTGCCGCTTTTTTTTCTTCATTTGTCATTCTTTAGTCTGTTTTCGATTTGTTCAATTTTATGTAATATAATATCAATTTTTAATTCAATTTCTTCATCATAAGGCTGGTCATTCTGAATCCAAATTAAAGCATCTTGAAAACCTTTATTATAGTTTAACAGCCTTGTTAATCTATGTCGCTCTGTATGTGTCATATTTTAAGTTTGCTTGACCAATGTGCAATATTATAACTAGGTATATTTATTGATTCTAAATATTTAGGCACATCAAAACTTGGACATGCTTTATTCTGTACTTGGTTATGTCCTGCAATGATAATTTTTGGATTTTGTTTTACTATGTCATGAATATAATTATACATCGTAAGTAATTGACCGGGTGTTCTTGTATCTTTTGGCATTCGCATGTCAGCAGTCATGCCACCAATATAGCAAATATGCCTTGCATTTCTATTTAATAGTGTAGTGCCTAAAACGCCCCACGTTTGTTCCCATTCATTTATTAGATTATCATTGTTATACTTCCAAATGTTTACAAGTTTGCCGCTTGTTTCAATTACATCTGAATAACCGGGCTTAGACCAACCGCGCCCACCTTTAGAAATGGGCAAAGTGTGCATAGCTATTATTTGTTCAGCTTTTGCATCGCGAAATTCAGGACCAGCTGAACAATGTAAAAACAAAGTGTGAAAACCATTTGCGCAAACAGTATTTAAAACTGTTAATGTTTTAGGTCCTGCAATTCCATCGGGAACTAACTGATATTTTTTTTGAAATTCAATAACAGCATTTCGTACCGTTTCATCAAAAAAACCATCTATTAAGCCATTATAAAAATCAAGCTGTCTAAGTTGCATTTGCATCCTTACAACTGCCAATGAATTAGAATTTAGTATTAGCATTTTGTTTTAATTTTTCAGCATAAAGAATAGCATCCATAAGTTCTTCCTGTAAATGATTAACCCATTCAATAAAGTTCAAATCATTTCTATCTAGTGTTTTACCGTATTTTTTTATTCCTATTTCGGAACGTTGTTGAAATTTTTGTACAACCGATTCAACAATACTATCAGTATGATTTGCCATGTTTGTAAGGTCTTGAAGCGTTGTAAGCTAATTTAGCTTTAATGTGAAAATCTAAGTCAATATTAAACTTATGGCTAAAGTCTAAAATACGTATTATTGCATCGGCTATTTCATCCTGTACGGTGTCTTTTATAGTTTCGCGAAATGTATCGGGTTCATATTTATTTAGATATTTAATTAAATCAGTTTCATCAACCCATTTGCCAGCGCGGTCCGCTTCTATTGCTTCAGCTAATTCACAAACTGTAAGCATTACAACTTCAGTCAATTTGCGGTCTTCTTCCCAAAATCCACGTGCCTTGTTACCTTCGTGAATACTTTTTGCTAATTCGTTGAACATGTGTGTTTTTTTGTAAGTTGTTAAAAAATATGGCTAAAAATATCAAAAGCGACAATTGCCATGTAAAAAAATAGCTAATAAGAAAATAGACTATTATTTGTGATATTGCTGCAATGTGTTTCATGTGTTAATTTTAGTAGTCCAATTCCGCCATAGGACTATACAAACTTTATCATTTCGTTCTTAACCTTAATAAATTTTTTCTTTTCAATACTGCGCATTATTTTGTCCCTAGATATGCCAAAAAATAAACATGCAGCATCTATTGACATAAAATTAGTATAGCTGTCATCTTCAAAATATGCCTTAACTTCTCGGTTCTTTTTAGGAATCTTGCCTAACTTGTTTTTAAGTTCTTTGCGCTCAAAAATATATCTTTTGACAGATTCTTCAGTAACTAATCCTTCGGTTTTAATGTAGCCTAAACTTACAAAAATACTATTATCATCAACAAATATTTCAGGTTTAGCTTCAACTAAATGACCTAAATTTATAAGCTGTCTAATTCGCGTTGCTGAATAGTTGGCATTTTTAGCGCCGTTTGGCTTAATCATATTGAATGCCTGCTCAAATGTTAAATACATATCTTATTTTTAAAAAAAACCGCCTGAACTTCAAAAACAGGCGGTACAAACCAAAGACTAATGAAAATTAAAAACTGTAATTAAAAATAAGATTTTTATTTAATATTTCAAAGTTTAAAAAGGCAAATCAGCATCATTATTTTTTACTGGCAATACTTCAACTTCAACTGCTTGCGCTTTTTGTCCTGAATTAAATTTTCTACAATATGAAGCTATAATATCAGTATAATATTTGCCCTCGTGTTCGCGATATTCAATTTTGCCCTCAATAAAAAGCATATCGCCTTTTTCAATTGTAATGTTATTCCAATAGCTAACTTGATGCCATTGTGTTTTTTCTTGCCATTCGCCGTTTTTGTCTTTATAGCTTTCAGACGTTGCAAAACTAAATTTTGTTAATGTCTTTTCACCAAATTGTTTTTGCTCGGGTTCTTTGCCAACCCTACCGATTAGCGTCACGCGGTTTACCATTTGTTTTATTTAAATTTGTTAATGAATGATTTTTAGGTTTAAATTTTCCCTTAGTCCATATTTCTTTGTCATCAAAAAAAAAGTTCCTTACACATCCTAACTTATAGATTTTTGTTTGACGCGTGCAAATAGCCTTATAATTGCCTTCGGGCAACTGTTCGACTACATACCATTCATCGCCCTTTATTTTATCATGGAAAAATTGGAAAATCATATTGCCAAAGTTCGTACTTTTCTATTACAGAAATTAAGATTTCAGCATATTTTTTTTCAGTTGCATAGCCGCACTTTTTTAAACCGTGTGCCCATGCTTTATAATTTAATCTATTTAGCCGTGTGAGGTGTTTATAACGTTTTGAAGTTAGTAACTTACTATGCGCCCGATATGACCACCACGCCGATTTATAGACTTGAAATTTGTCGCGCGGTGTATCGTCTTTATAAACTGCATATTTGCCTTTTCCACGGTGTTTAATACCGAAGTGATTGTTATGCTTACGGCTTAAACTTGAACGCCCTGCATTGCTTTCTATAATGCCCTGTGCTAATGTTATGCTTACAGGTATATTAAATAGTTTAGCTTCTTGTTTTGCAGTTGCTAAAAAGCGTTTTATGTAGCTATCTATGTGTTTTGGTGCAGGCTGTTTTTTTAGCGCTGGGAATGTAGCTGAAGTTAAAAGTATAACTGTTAATATTAAGATTAGTGTTTTCATAGTATGTTTGTTTTGAATAAAAATATTATTTCTTTTTTTCAATTAACAATATTAAACCGATTCCAAGGCATGTGCCACCAATAAATGCAAGTGCTAACATAA
>Ga0222713_10001417_pt1 | contig 26890 bp, 30 predicted proteins | sample C33_649DmetaG_FD_165061 | JGI IMG/M metagenome (GOLD analysis project Ga0222713, IMG submission 165061) | Estuarine water microbial communities from San Francisco Bay, California, United States - C33_649D | ecosystem: Environmental > Aquatic > Marine > Unclassified | place: USA: California... | reverse complement strand
AGCTGGTTTAAAGCATGGTGGTAAAGTTAAAGAAGATTATCATAAAATGCCAGATGGTAAAATTATGAAAGACTCTGCTCATAAAAATAAAATGGCTCATGGTGGTAAGGTAGGCCGTGGGTGTGGTTCTGCCATGAAAGGTGGCGGTTCTGTAATGAATGCTGGTAAGTAGGAGCGTCTATAAATGCCTACTGATCCTAGAATTTATAAAATTATTCAAGAAATTGAAAGCAGCAATAATCCTGATGCTGTAAGTCCTAAAGGTGCAAGGGGCTTAATGCAGATTATGCCTAAGACTGGTGCGAAACCCGGTTATGGTGTTACACCACTTCGTAATCAATCTCCAGAAGAAAATGTACGATTTGGTAAAGATTATTTTAATGCCATGTATAAAAAATATGGTTCTATAGAACTTGCTTTAGCTGCTTATAATGCAGGACCAACTGCTGTAGATAACGTAGGTGGTGATATCTCAAGATTACCAAAAGAAACGCGGGAATATGTAAGTAAAGCAATGAAAAAATTTGGAAGTAATGAAATGCCCACAAAAACAACGGGGTACATTAGTCCACAAAAAAGATTTAAACAAACATCAGAAAAATTAGCAGAAACATCAAAGGCGAGAAACGTAGCTTTAGATACATTAGCGTATAAAAAAGCTTCAGATAACTCAAGGGGAATAAAAATGGCAGAAGAAAAACTAACATCACAGCAGCGTATGCGTAATACCGTCCGTGGAGATAGACTAGAAAAATTAATGGAAGAACAAAATATTCGTTCTGATTCTCCAAAAGGAAAAGAAATGCAAGCTAATACTGCATCGCTTATTTCTTTAGGAATTGGTGTAGGACCAGCAATGAGTCTTATTCGTGGTGCATATATTGGTGGTTCTGCTGCTTCAAAAGCTTCTGGCCGTGCTGCTCTAAAAAAAGCACTAGGTCAAACAAAAAACGTTAAAAATAGTGAGGTAACTACTTTTCAAGCACCCGTTGGAAAGGGAAAAGCTAGTACATTTTTATCTCCAGCAGAAAAAGCTGCTGGTATGAAAGCACGTACATCCGCAGTAAAAGGTGGTGTCGGTGCTGCTGCAATTCAAGCTGCTAGTTCAATTAAAGAAGATAAAAAACCTACGGTTAAAAAGCCTGAAGGAAAAGATTTTGAAGAAGAAATGGGTGTAGGTCAAGGACGTAAGCCAATTAAAACTACACCAGCTCAACGTAAACCAGCACCAGTTGAAGAAGGCAAGCCCGGTATGACCCGTGCAGAAGCTGAAGAAAAGGGTATTGTAAAACCTGAAGGTTTCTTTCAAGATGTAGCAGATTTAATTGCTGGTGGTAAAGGTAAAGGTACTGTAGAATATGACTATCCATCAGACGATAAAGAAAAGAAAAGTGGTGGGATGGTTTACCGTATGAAGGGTGGTAAAGTTGGTAAAGCAACTAAACGTGGCACAGGTAAAGCTATGACTGGTGCATACATTAATTATGGTAAACCTATGAAAGAAAAAATGTCTTCAGGTGGTAAAGTTGGCATGCGTGGTTGTGGTAAGGCCATGCGTGGTTTTGGTAAGGCAATGAAGGGTAAATAATGCCTCTTAAAAAAGGTAAATCCCAAAAAGTAATTAGTGAGAATATTCGTATGCTCCGCAAGGAAGGTCGTCCTGCAAAGCAAGCGGTTGCAATTGCATTAAGTACATCAAAGCGTAAACCTACTGCTAAGAAGGGAGGTGGTCCTGTATCTCCCTCTTCTCGCGTCAACGAAGCCGGAAACTACACCAAGCCGGGACTTCGCAAGCGTCTATTTGAAAACATTAAGTCAAGTTCAAAAGGCGGTGATGCGGGAGAGTGGTCTGCCCGTAAAGCACAAATGCTTGCACGGGAGTATAAAAAAGCTGGTGGAGGCTATAAGTAAAAATGGCATTGGCTAAATCACAGAGGAGTTTAAAGGCTTGGACAAAGCAAAAGTGGCGTACCAAATCCGGCAAACCATCCAAAGAAACAGGGGAGAGATATTTACCAAGTGCTGCCATAAAATCACTAAGTCCTACCGAATATGCTGCTACCACTAAAGCTAAAAGAGAGGGAACAAAACAGGGCAAACAATTTGTAAAACAACCAAAGACAATTGCAAAGAAAGTAAAACAATTTAGGAAAGTAAAGTAAATGGCCTTAACAGACGCAGAAAAAAATAAACTTCGTAAGCTTGGACTTTCAGGTTTAAATAAGCCAAAACGTACTCCTGCACATCCTACAAAGAAAGCTGTAGTTGCAGTTCGTGCACCTTCTGGCGGTGTTAAAGTTATTCGCTTCGGTGATCAGAAGATGGGGCATAATTACTCTCCTGAAGCCCGTAAGTCATTTAAAGCCCGTCATGGTAAAAACATTGCTAAAGGACCACAAAGTGCAGCCTATTGGGCTGATAAAGTATTCTGGGCTGGTCCTTCAGGTTCTAAAAAGACACCACCTAAATCACAGAAATATGTTCGTGGTTTAAAGAGAAAATAAAATGGCTATCAACAGATCTAGTATAGGACAGCAAATCATGAAAGCACCGATGAAAAAGAAACCTAAGCTTGGTTCAGGTAAGCGTTTTGAACAGACTACAAAAGCACTGGCAGCTAAAGGTGTTAAAGATCCTAAAGCACTAGCTGCTTATATTGGTCGTAAGAAGTATGGTGCAAAGAAGATGGCTTCAATGGCTGCTGCTGGCCGTAAGAAAGGTAAGTAATGTCTACGTCAGGCACATATAACTTCTCAATGGATATTGACGAAGTTATTCAAGAAGCAATGGAAATGATTGGTGGCGAACAGACACTAGGGCATGATCCTAAGTCTGCTCGTCGTTCAATTAATCTACTGCTACAAGATTGGCAAAATCGTGGTGTGCTTCTTTGGTCTACCGATACAACTGTTGTTACTGTATCTGTAAGTGTAACAGCATATGAACTAACCTCTAGCACCCTTGATGTTCTTGAAGCTGTAGTAAATCTAAGTTCTACAGATATTCAACTTGATCGTATTAGTATGGAAGAATATCTCAAGATTCCTCGTAAGAGCCAGACAGGCCGTCCTACACAATATGCTATTCGTCGTGGTAGGACAAACCCAACAATGTACATTTGGCCTGTTCCAGATTCTGCTAACTATACAGTTAAGCTTGAAAAGGTTCGTTACTTGCAGGATGTTAATAAGTCTGCTGTTCAAATTGCAGATATTTCTCGTAGGTTTCTTCCCTGCCTTCCAGCAGGACTAGCTTATTTTATGTCCCTTAAACGTCCCGGTATTACAGAGAATCGTGTAGCTTTTCTTAAGGGAGAATACGAAGAACGTCTTACCCGTGCAATGGACGAAGACAGAGAAAGGTCAAGCATCAGGATTATTCCTCGTCTAAACTTGGTGTAAGCAAATGGCAAGTGAAAAGATTGCAATTGGCGAGTGTGATGTTTGTGGTTTTGAATATCCATTACGAGACTTAAAAAAGAATACGTTAGGTTTTAGAGTATGTCCTAGTGATTGGGATGGTAGATTTGATTTAAAAAATCATCCACAGAATAAAAATCCAAGAACACAGGACGATGAAAATATTAGAGATGCAAGGCCCGATGAGGGTGATACTTACGTAACAGTTACTACAACAGATTGGCTACCGCCAGTTTATCCATAAGGTAAATAAATTATGGCATCAACAAAAAGAGCATATGCAATCTGTGATATTTGTGGTTTTAGATACAGGTATAACCAGCTAAGAAAAAATAGTTATGGTATGCTGGTATGTTCTGAAGATTGGGAAGGTTCTTATGATATGAAGAATCATCCACAAAATAAAACTCCAAATGTTCGTGACAGTGAGTTTATTAAAGATCCTCGTCCTCCACAGTCTTTAGGTAGAAATGTAGACTGGAATCAATACCAAGAAGATTGGGAAAACTCAAATAATGATTGGAATACAGTATAATGGCTGGACTTACAGGTAAAGAAATTGCTAATACCTATAAAGATTTGCTCCAGATGGACAATTCCAATGGTGGCTTGACGGCTACTGCTAGGAATGTCAAAGATGGTAATGGAACGGCTTCGCCTCTTCAACTAAGTAATTCAGCGGTTAATGTTAATGGTACTTTTCAATTAAATGGCACAACCCTTACAGCTTCTGCTTCTGTACTTAATGCTGTTGCTGACCTTACGGGTGCTACTGGTGTTGTAGCTGTAAGTGGTGGACAAGTTTATGGCCGTACTCTTACTGGTGGTAAGGGTGTATCTATTAGCAATGCCAATGGTACAGAAGGCAATCCTACATTTTCAGTTGCAGCCAGTGTAGCAACTTCTATTAATTTAGCTGCGGTAAGTTCACGTATTACTTCTGTTAGTGACTATACTGTAGCAGTTTCTTCCGCACTAGCCACAAGTATCGGAAATAGTAATACAAATATTACGGTTAATACAAACGCTATTACTTCAATTAATGCAGTTATTGATGCTTTTGACTTTGCTACAAGTGCTGAATTAGCTGCTGTATCTTCGGCTTTAGCCACCAGTATTTCAACTGCAAATACCAGAATTACTTCTGTAAGTGATTATGCAGTTGCTTTATCAGCTACAATGGCAACAAGCATTGCAAATCATCTTCCATTAACTGGCGGTACACTTACTGGAAATCTTTCAGGAACAAATATTACACTTAGTGGTAATGTATCAGCAGTGGCTTACTGGGGTAATGGTAGTAACCTTACAGGACTACAAGCATCCATTCCTGCATCAGTAGCAACATCTGCGGATCTAGCTGCCGTTAACAGTAGGGTAACATCTGTCAGTGATTTTGCTGTTGCACTATCTTCTACTTTAGCTACAAGTATTGATACTGTAAATACCCGTGTAACTTCTGTAAGTGACTTTGCTGTAGCACTTTCAGCTACAATGGCAACAAGCATTGCAAATCATCTTCCTTTAGCTGGTGGTACACTTACAGGTGATTTATTAGGGACAAACATTACTTTAAGTGGTAATGTTTCAGCAACAGCTTATTGGGGTGATGGTAGTAATCTAACTGGCCTACAAGCATCCATTCCTGCATCAGTAGCAACATCTGCTGATTTAGCGGCGGCTAATGCAAGAATTACTTCTGTAAGTGATTTTGCCGTAGCCCTTTCAGCTACCTTTGCTACAAGTATTAATAATAGCAATATTACAATTGCTGCTGTATCAGCTTTAACATCTGTTAACACAGCAGCAATTACTTCAATTAATACAATTATTGATGGTTTAGACTATGCAACTTCTGCTGAACTTGCAGCAACTTCTACTGCATTAGCTACAAGTATTCAAACAGCTAATACTCGTATTACTTCTGTAAGTGATTTTGCCGTAGCCCTTTCAGCTACCTTTGCTACAAGTATTAATAATAGCAATATTACAATTGCTGCTGTATCGGCTTTAACATCAGTTAATTTAGCGGCTATTACTTCTATTAATACTGTGATTGGTGGTTTTGACTACGCAACTTCTACTGAATTAGCCGCTGTATCTTCTGCACTGGCTACAAGCATTGGAAACACAAATATAGTAGTTGCTGCTGTATCTGCCTTAACATCGGTAAATGCTACAGCTATTACTTCTACTAATAATTATATTGCTACTGTTTCAGGTGCCTTAGCTACAAGCATTGCTAACTACTTACCCCTAACTGGTGGTACACTTACAGGGGGATTATCAGGAACTACTGGATCTTTCAGTAGTATAGTTAGTGCTTCTAATTTTGGTAATACGTCACAAAATGCATATGGTGCTAGGACTATTTCTATATCAGATCCAACAGGTGGTTCTGATGGAGATATCTGGTATAAGTACTAAAAAAGAGGTATAATAATAATATGACATTATCAGTTAAAGACAGTGGTGCTTGGAGAACTATTACAGGGCTTTATGTAAAAGCTTCTGGGGTTTGGAGAAGTGCAACCAATGGATATATTAAGTCTGGTGGTGTTTGGCGTGAATTTTTTACCTCCGCAATCAATGTAACTGTGTCTACAAATCAGACAAACTTTAACCTTTATACTGCTGCTGTGGCTGCTGGTTATGATGGCACTTCTGCGGTTACTATTAATTGTACTGTTAATTCTTCCATTGTTATTAATTCATCTAGCACCGGCAGTCCTGCTTTTACCTTTGGCGCTATACCCGGCACTTGTACTGTTAATTTAATTAATTTAGGAACAATTGAAGGTGCTGGCGGTGCCGGTGGAAAAGGTGGCAACGACGCTCCAAATCCACCACAAGGTGGTAGTGCCGGTAGTGCCGCTGGCAATGCAATGAATATTACTTGCCCTACAACTATTACTAATGGCTCTGGTTATATTTGGGGTGGCGGTGGTGGTGGTGGCGGCGGTGGCTGCTTGAATGAGAGTGTTGGTAAAAATGACTATACGGCTGGTGGTGGCGGCGGTGGTGGTGGTGCCGGTAATGCCGTAGGTACAGGAGGTGCGGGTGGTAGTTCAGCAGCCCCCGGTTCTGCTGGTTCTGCTGGTACAACCTCTGCCGGTGGTGCTGGTGGGGCTGGTGGTTTTGATAGTCCTTATACCGCTGGTGCTGGTGGAACGGGAGGAAATCCCGGTGCTGCTGGCAATGCGGGTGGAACTTTTGATGCAGCATTTCCCGGTGGTGCCGGTGGTGCTGCTGGCAAAGCAATCAATCTAAATGGAAACTCTGTTACTTGGGTAAGTGGTTCTACTGATCCTAATGTTAAAGGTGCGGTATCATAATGACAAAGACATGTATTTCAATTACTGGCGGTGTAGATAGCACTTATCTACTTTATAAAACTTTGTCTGAAACACAAGACGAGATTACAGCTTTTCATGTTGATTTTACTGAACTTACACCTGAAATAAATTCAGCTTCACTAGAAAAAACATTTTCACAAAATATAGTTAACTGGTTAAAAACAAATGTACGAGATTTTACATTTGAAAATATTGTGGCAGTTTCAAAAGAAGATATGAAATATTATTCGACAAAAGAAGCTTTAAAACAAGGTCAAAAGTATCTTGAAAAGGGCTTTGATAAGTTTTTAATTGGTAAGGCTACAGAAGATAATCGTAAAGTTGTTAAATCGCCAACAGGAAACGATGCTTTCATTAAACAGCTAAAAGAAACCTTTTTAAATAAAGTATTTATGCCACTAGTAGAATTAAACCAAGGTAAGCCACACGCTATTGCAAATTTACCAAAAAACCTATATAATATAACTCTTAAGTGTGGAAAGTGTACAATTGAAAATGGTGTGGTAACTCCATGTGGTAGCTGTACTTTTAAATGCAAGTATGTAGCTTTCTGTGAAGAAAAACTTAATGATGGTTGGACATCTGACAAAGTTTTAGATTATTATATGAAAGTAACTAGGCGTGGTCCTTATGTTGGGCTACCCGGTAAAGCAACTAATTGGTATCTATAATAAGGAATAATTAATATGGCTTACTATGCTACACTAGACAACAATGGTAATGTTGCCTCAGTAAAAGAAATTATTGGAGACATTACAGCAGATCAACTAACTGCTGAAGGACTATATCTATATGAATATACTGTAGATGCTATTTATGATTCATCCACTCAAAAAGTTGATGGCATTGAAACTGTAATTGAAGGAAACAAAGTTACAGTTCGTCCTAAAGTAGTTTCTAAAACTACACAGGATATCTATGAAGATAAACTTGAATTGCGTAGGCTATCTATTCCTTCAAGCACTGAACGTATTGAAATGATGGCTCCAATTCTTGATAAGATTATTGAGTGGATTGATCTTCGTGTAGTACCAAATGATCCAACTTCAATCAGTGCAATTACAGATGAAGAACGTACCTTTATTAAATCTCTTGTTGGGCAAGTAAGTGATAAAATTCTACCAACTAAACCATAAGAAAGAACAATGAAAAATAAACTATTTTATATATTTATATGCGTCTTTATTTTTTTTAGTTATCCAGTAAAAAGTGAATCTATTAAAGATTGGGAAAATAAAGCTAAAAAAGAATCAGAATTAGTTATTCACGGAAGATGGCGCGAAAATACATTATGGAAAGATTTGTATAAAGAATTTAAAAAAGACTATCCATATATAAATATTAATTATGAACGTAAAGGCACAAAACAAAACATTAAAAGTATTGTAACTTTTAGACAAACTAAAAAATTTGATATGGATGTTTTTATTGGTTTTTCAGACTATTTAGATATTCTTTATAATGGTGGACATTTAGAAAGTTTAAATTCTTTACCCGAATATACTATGCTTAAAGAAGAGCATAAAGGTATTGAAAATAAATGGGCATCATATTCCATTAAAGCTTGGTGTTCTGTTTACCACACCAAAAAAATTAATAGCAAAGAACTACCTAACAATTTAACAGACTTTTTAGATTATGTAATTAAAACTAAAAAAATAGTAGCTGTTAATAATAAGGAAAAAGTGTACAGTTCTTTTTTAAGTGCGTATTCTAAAAAAGAAGTTTTAGATAAAATGGATAAGGTTTTTAGTAGTAAGCCTTATAAAACTACAAGTAGTCTATCTAATATGTTTTCACTATTAAGTTTGGGTGAGTTTGATTTTATTCTTTATATGGGTTTAGATAACGTAGAACGATATAAAAAAAAAGGTATGCCAATTGAAGCACATTGCTTTAAAGAAGTACCTTTAACAGTAACTCCAGTAGCAATAATTAAAAATAGTAATTCTAAATATTCTGCTAAACTATTTGTAAATTGGTTACTAAGTAAACGAGGACAAGAACTAATTTACAAAATTGACGGTAGACTTCCGGTTAGAAAAGATTTTGATGAAAAGATTTATTTTAATAAAAAGGATAAAACTTTTCTTTTTAGATCTTGGAAAACTTATTTAGAAGATAATGACTTTACAGATAAAGAATGGTCTAAAAGATTTTTTAATAAAAGGTAAAAGATGGATAAACTAATAGATCTTATTAAATGGGTTGATAGCGGATTTAAACTATTCGCATTGATTCTTATTGGTCTATTAGTTGGTGCTGGATGGCTTATTTATGATAATAAAAAGTTAATTACTAAGTTTATTGGATCAGGCCATGTTGATGTTTTAGAAGTTACAAAATTAGAAAGTATTTCTAAAAAACTTTTATCAGATATTAACGCTTTGGGGTTAGTTGTCCATAAAGCAGATGCTTCCAAAAATCAACGAGTTACTGTTCTTGCATTAAATAGAAATGGTACACGATTTACTCCAGTTGAAGGTCATATTACCAGTCTATTTAATAGTGGACAGAATAACAGAAATAATGCCGCAATGACCATGCTTCGTGGTGAGGTTTACTGTGCACCATTTAAATCTTCAAGCAAGGTTGGTAAATGGATGGATAGCATTAAAGTTAAATACATGTGTAGAGTATCTATTCCTCCAGCAGCAGGACATTTTCATGGGTATATGTCTGTAGGCTTTAATAAAAAACCTTCAGATCTTGAAACAGTAAAAACAAGAATTGTTATCGCAGCAACAGAAATGGCAGAATAAAATGTTTTACCTAGTATCTATTATGATTTTTGTACAACTAGGTATTACAGAAAGGTCTGTAACCGGGCCATTTCAAACAGTGTATGAGTGTGAAAAACATAAGGCTAGAGTTGAAGCTGCTTACAACGACAAGACATTATTTAACATAAATAAATTAGACTGCATTAGACAACAAGAGGTAAACATAAATGGCTAGTACATATACAACCCGCGTAAGGCTAGAAAAACAGGGTGATGGGGAGAATCCCAATTCATGGGGTACTATCCTTAATCAGAATGTTATTGATCTTGTTGACGATGCTGTAGCTGGATATACCGTAGTTTCAGTAAGTAGTGTGCCAATTGCACTGACTACAAATGACGGTACACCAGACCAATCCCGTGCAGCAGCCCTAGATTTTTCTGGTACACTAACAGCAGATGTTACAATTACACTTCCATCTGTTTCTAAAACATACTTTGTTCGTGAAAATACTTCAGGTAGCTTTGCAGTAATTCTAAAGACTGTTGGTGGTTCTGGCCTTACACTAACACAGTCTCGGAATACTTTTGTAGCTTGTAATGGTACAGAAATTTATCAAATTGAAGATGCTACTTCTGTAGCATCTTTTACAGCTAACACTTTTACAGCTACTTCTATTACAGCTTCTGTAGTTGATATAGCTGCTAGTCTTTCAGCTACAGACATTAATGCTACAACAGTTTCTGTTACAAACATTGGTGCTTCTTCAATTATCACAACTTCTATTGCAGCCAGTGTATTTGGCACTGAAGCACAAAATGCTTATGGTGCACGGTACGTAACTGCTGTAGATCCTTCAGTAACGGATGGTTCAAACGGCGATATTTGGTATAAATACTAATGCCTAGCACAGCTTCAAAACTCACCAGACTTAGATTTTTACCGGGATTTCACCGGGAATCTACCAAGTACGCCGAAGAGGGTAAATGGTATGATGGTGATCGTGTACGTTTTAGAGAAGGTAAGCCAGAAAATCTTAGAGGTTATCAGAAGCATAATGATACTCCTTTAATTGGTATAGCCCGTGATCTGTTAACATGGAGCAATAACAATACAGAAAAGCTTATGTCTTCAGGAACAGAGCAACGTCTATATGTATACTTTAACGATTATAATTTTGATGTTACTCCAATAGTATCTACTGTATCTGTAGAAGCTGGTGTACTCGGTAATATGAATACATCTGCTGGTTCTCCTTTAATTGAAGTAAGTATTACAAATCATGGGGCAGAAGTAAGTGACTGGATTTACATTACAAATGCGTCTATTAATGGTTTCGGTGGGGCTACTGACTTTGCTGTTTCTTCCTTTGGTGGCCCTACTTTTCAAGTTGTTAGTGTCAATGGACTAAATAACTTTTTCATTAGTGTTACAAGTGTAGCTACCAGTACAGAAACAAATATGGGTAGTGGTACTTTTGGATTTCTTCTACCTACAGAACAAACTAATAACATTCAAGGTTTAGGTTATGGCGCTGGTGTTTACAATGCTGGTGTATCCACTACAGGTGCTAGGGCTTGGAACCAACAAGCTACACAATCAGGCATTATCTTCTTAGCTAATCAGTGGTCTATGGATAACTGGGGTGAAGATCTTCTTACTGTTCGTCGTGGTGGTCCTCTTATTCACTGGGATGCTAATTTAAGTATTAACCCAGTTCGTGCGTCTATTGTAGCCACCTCCCCAACTAAAATTAATAGTATTGTAGTATCACCTAATGATCGTCACGTAATTGCATTAGGTGCTAACGAATATGGCACAAGTATTTTTAACCCAATGTTAGTTCGTTGGGCAGACCAAGAAGACTACACTAACTGGACACCATCAATTAGTTCAACATCTGGTGAAAATCAGCTTATTGATGGTACTGAAATTGTCGGTGGTGTACGTGCACGAAACGCTGTGCATGTATGGACAGATCGTGCTTTATACGGTATGCAATTCGTTGGTCCTCCATTTATTTTCAGTTTCTCTCAGCTAGGTGCTAACTGTGGCTTGATTGCGCCACACGCAGCTATTGCAGTTGACGGTGTATCTTATTGGATGAGTGACAATAACTTTTATAGGTTTAATGGTCGTGTAGAACGTCTAAATTGTACAATCCGCCGTTATCTTTATGACAGCTTTAATATGTCTCAAAAGGATAAAGTATACGCTGGTACTAATGCAGAGTTTAATGAAATTATTTGGCTGTATCCAAAAGATGGTTCTGACGAACCTAATGCTTATGTTATCTATAACGTACAAGAAGATCATTGGGTATATGGTTCTTCTTTTTATACAACCTTTGAAGATCGTACAGTATTTAGTAATACTATGACTACAGGCCCTGTAAACGTAAGTGCCGCTTCTTACTACTGGGACAATGAGCCAGAAGATGTTTATGACGGTGATGGTCAGCCCCTGACATCTTATCTTGAGTCAAGCGACTTTGATCTTGAAGATGGCGACAAGATTATGTTTATGAACAGGATTATTCCTGACGTTTCAATTAGTGAAGGTAGTTTAAAGTTTACAATTGAAACACAGTCTTATCCTGCTGGCCCTACAATTACAAAAGGACCATACATAATTAATGCTGGTACTCAAAAGATTGATCTTCGTGCAAGGGGCAGACAAGCAGCAATTCGTGTATCAACATCTGATCAACATATTAATTGGCGTTGGGGTACAATGAGGTTGGCTATTCAACCTGATGGAGATAGATAATGGCTCAACTGTATCCTGAATTACCTGTATATGCTGATGTAACTAAAGTTGATACACGACAGGTATACGAAGATATTCTTAATTACTCTGCTCAAATGAAGTTTCTCCTTGAGCAAAGGGATAGACAAGTAGATCTTGCTCCATCTAAAAGATTTCTTACTGTTACATCAACATCTAATATTGGTAGTCCTCTTATTGGTGATATAGCTTATTCTACATCATTAGCACAGTTTCAAGGATTTATTAATGCAAGTGTAGGTTGGGTTCCTTTTAATGCTGGTGGTGGTGCAAAAGGCTATTACATGGCCCTGCACGACGATACAAATCAAATTGCAGTTTCAACTTCTGTAGCCTATCCCGTAACTTATACAAGTGTTGATGGTTCCTATGGATTTTCTTTGGTAAGTACGTCTAAAATTGTTCCTGACTATGCCGGTATTTATAACTTTCAGTTTAGTTTACAGCTAGGTAACTCTGATACACAAGACCATGATATTTCAGTTTGGGTAAAAAAGAATGGGATTAATATTCAAAGAAGTGCTGGTGTAGCCACTGTTCCATCCACCCACGGCGGTATTCAAGGTCATAATATTCTATGTTACAATGTTATAGTAACTTTGTCTGCATCTGATTATTTAGAATTGTATTGGGAAACTGATCAAATACAGGCATATTTAGAAACTATTGCTTCTATTACAAGTCCTGCAATTCCAGATTCTCCAAGTGTAATTGCTACCATAGTACAGGTTTAAAGTATGCACGACTATAAAACAATGTTCGATTTGATTCAAAATAGCACATATATTGAGAATGTCAATAATGGTGTTACCGTCCCTCCCGGCGATTATTTTGGGGCTAAAACAGGGGAAGGTATGGCATATTCTAAGGATTCGTTGTATAATAAGAGAAATATGAATAGACTACAAGCTGATATGACAAAGATCCAGTCTAATTATATGAATTTAAAAGGAACTAAATAATGGCACTAATGGTAAACCGTGATGCTCCTATGAGCGGATTAGCTAACCTAATGGCTATGAAAGGGCGTATGGGCGATACTGAACTTGTCCATATGTCCAAGCCTGAGATTCGTGGACTTGCCTCTCTAGGGCAGCTTACAGTCAATCCTAACACTGGTTTACCTGAAGCCTTTAATCTTCTTCCCGTACTTGGTGGTATTGCTGGTGGTATTCTTTTAGGACCGGCTGGTGCTGGTCTAATGTCTAGTGCTTTAGGTGGTGCTGTTGGTACAGGTCTAGGTGGTTTACTATCCGGCCAATCAATTGATAAAGCTTTATTTGGTGCAGCTTTAAGTTATGGTATGGGTAGTTTTTTGGGAGGTGATGTAAGTGATGTAGGTAATATTACTGCTGGTGCTGATCCTACTGCTAGTGCTAGTGCTGCCGCTAATTACGGAGTAGAGGGTTTATCTGAAGGTGCAATAAATGCTGGTATTCCTGCTCCTAATGCTAGTGGTTTAGATTTTGCTACAGGAATGGGCGGCGATGCTTTTGGTGGTAATTCGTGGGCTGATGCGCTAACTTTTGATCAAGCTGGACCTACAGATTTTACTGGTGTTGTAACTCCTAAAGGATATAAGATTGCTACAGATTCCTTAGCTCGTGCACAAGACCTTGGTTCTAAATCTACACTTGAAAGAGCATTAAGTCCTGAAGTTTTGGGACAAGAATTATCTAAACCTAAGACCTATTTACCAGTAGCGGGTGCTTTAGCTAGTGACTTCCTCTTACCTGATACACCTTATGAAGCACCTGAAAAGAAACCAACTACAATTACTCCACAAGAAATGTATGTAGCTGAAGAAGGTGCCGGTGCACCATCAGCACGTACTGCACTAGAACAAGCCCTGTATGGTGGTGCTGAACGTCAAGGACCAAGATACGGGTATAGAAACCTACCTTCATATGTAGTTGCTAAGTCTGGTGGGCTTATTAGTCTAGCAGAAGGTGGTATGCCTAAAGTTATGGAAGGTGGTGAAGTTAAGTATGTTCCAACTACACAGTCCGCACTTAAAGATGCTCTGCTTGGTCCTAGCCAGCAGATGATTGAACCTTACAGGATGCGTGATAAAGAATTAGGAGAAATGTCATCGGATGAATATATGGCATTATTTTTTAAAGATCTGCAAAAAACTGATAATCCAATGGGGCAATACGCATATCCATTAATAAGAAAGTTGTCTCAACAGTCCCTAGATAAATTTAAGAGGCTATCAGCTAGTCCTCAACAAAATGGTCAAATTAGTTCTGGCTTTAACGTAGGGGCTAATGTAGGGAATACTAAAGGCTACGCTGAAGGTGGTGTTGTTGAAGAACAGGGAGAATATTTTGAAGGTCGTGTAGAAGGTAATGGCGATGGTATGTCAGATGAGGTAGAATACGAAGTTGAAGGTGAAGATCCTGACATGGCAATGCTAAGTCGTGACGAATACGTTCTTCCTGCTGACGTAGTTGCCATTCTTGGTAATGGTTCTTCAGAAGCCGGTGCAGATAAACTAGATATGTTTATTAAACAAACTCGTAAGAAAGCCTTTGGTACAGAAAAACAACAAAAAGAAATGAAGGGTGACGGAGGGTTATCTGGCCTAGTCGCATAAGGATATATGGTATTACATAAAGTAGAACAATGTCACATTGAATTTATTTTTCCTTTTGTACAACACTTACTTCAAAAAGCTGTAGATACTAACTTAGGTGAAACATCTTTAGAAGACACAAAGAATAATCTATTAGAAGGAAGACAGCAACTCTGGATATGTATTAATGAACTAACAGAGAAAATTGAACTGGCTCTTACTACACAGATTGTTTACTATCCTACACAAAAGCATTTACAAATACATTTAACAGGGGCTGAACCACATACTATAGATAACTGGTTACATTCTTGGTCTAAACCTTTAGAAGACTTCTGCAAAGAAAATGATATTAAGTTTATTGAATGTGCAGGAAGAGAAGGTTGGATAAAGGTACTTGGAAAGTTAGGCTACAAGAAATATGTAACTGTTCTAGTAAAGGAACTTTAAGAATATGAAAACTAATATTAAAGCATTAATTTCAGAACTTTCAGTAGTTGAGAAGATTGAACTTCTTGATTGTCTGTATCATGAACTATCTGGTCATGGCACAGATGGTGATACTGAACTGGCTCACATTAATACCCGTGAGGCTGCTGTTCTTAAAGCACTAGGTGGTTCAGGGACTGTAAACGAAATTACAGGTCTTCGTCAGTTTGGTAAAAGTTCTCCACCACCACCACCTTCAAGTCAGTCTGTTGAACAAAAGATTCCTGAAGAAATTAGTCCCTATATTAAAGACATTCTTGCTAAGGGACAGGCTATTCAAGAACAACGCACGGCAGAAGGTTATCGGCCTTATCAGGGTCCACAGCTTGCAGAATTTACTCCTGAACAGCAACAGTCTTTTACTGGTATTTCGGGTCTTGTAGGTACAGGTCAGCAGTACTTTGATCCTGCTGCAAGGCTTACTGCTGCTGCTGCAATGCAGCCTACAGGTCAAGAAGTATCTCAGTATATGTCACCATATATGCAACAGGTTGTTGATATTCAACAGCGTGAAGCACAGCGTCAAGCTGATGTAGCTGGTCAGCAACTGTCTGCACAAGCTGTGGGTGCTGGTGGCTTTGGTGGTTCTCGTCAGGCTATTCTAGAAGCTGAAGCTGCTCGTAATTTACAGACACAACTAGGTGATATTCAGGCTAAGGGTCTTGCTGCTGCTTATGAAGACGCACAGGCACGACTTGCAGCACAACGTCAGCGTCAGCTTGCTTCTGGTGCACAATTTGCACAGATGGCTCCTTCTGCCCTGTCTACAGCCCTTCAAGAACAGACTGCTCTACAACAGGTTGGTGGTTTAAAACAGACACAGTCACAGGCTGCACTTGATATTGCTAAGGGTCAGTTTGAAGCTGAAAAGACTTTCCCAGAACAGACACTACAGCAGTACTCTTCACTTATCCGTGGCTATGCTATGGACCCAAATATTACAAAAACTACGACAACCCCCGCACCAAGTACGATACAACAGCTTGCTGGTCTTGGTAGCTTGGGTACAGGTCTATATGCTGCCAGTAAGATGTTTAAGAAGGGTGGCAAAGTTGGTGACGGTAAAGGTATTGCTTCTATTATTGTTAAACGTAAGAATGGTGGTAGTGTAGTTAAATTACAAGCTGGTGGTAGTTTTGGTTTTAATACTCCACTAGAAGAGCAATTTACTAGACAGGAATTAGACCCTTATTTAAGTTTGAGTATCCCTGAATTACAAGATTACCTAAATATAAATGATCCAAAAATTAATAACATAGTACAAAGGGCTTTAGAAATTAAAAGCCAACAACAAAAACCTACAGAAGCCCAACTCGCGACTGAACAAGCAAAAGAAGCGGCTGATGCTGGTCCCGGTGATACTGGTAATGAAGTCGGTATTATTTCTGCTGATGGGACTGTTATTCCAGCTAATAAAGGTGCAACTGCTTCTCAGGCTGCACAACAAATGAAAAATGTATCTCTATTTAGAGGTGCTAACAAACAATTATCTGAGGAAGACAAAGATTTAAAATCACGGTTGTCTTTGTATCCACCTGATATTTTAAGATCACAAATGAAAGCTGGAGATGAGTATGTAGCTGCTATTTCCAAAAATATACAAGAAATGAGAGATAATGCAAAATCTAGAAAAGAAACTGATGGTATTATTTTTGTACAAGAAGTTTTAGGTAAGTTAGCCGGAACTAAAGCTGGTGCAAGTTTTGGTGCTATGTTAGCAGAAGCTGCTCCATCAATTTCTGAAGCTACAAAAGCTGCTGTTGTATCACAGCGTGAAGTAGAAAAAGAACTTAGGGCTGCTGGTCTTAAAGAAAAAGAGATTGCTTATGCAATGTCTAAAGATATTGGAAGTATTAAACTGGATATTTACAAAGCACTTCAAAAAGCTGGTGTATCAGATAAAGATTTGGCTTATATTGCAGAAAAAATTAGACCTATTAATGATAAGCAAGCAATACTTGAATATTCAAAGATTGTTAAAGATGGCGGAGTAAAAAGGTTAGCAGAAGCTCTTGCTGGTACTATAAAAAATCCACCTTCTAGGCAGGGTACAGGAACAGCTTCTGTTACTCAAGATAGATCCAATGTTCGAACATATCCATAAACCATGACAGACACTAGCTACACATTGCCACAGAATGATGAACTAGAAACAGCACAAGCTGATTCTCGTCCTAAGACTGCGGATGAATTAATAGAAGAACTAGGTTATAATAAACCTTCTACCAATGGTTCTTCTACTGGAGAAAGTGTGTCTGCTGACCCTGCTAGTCTTCCAGAAAAAATATCTTATAATGATATGTTAAAGAATAGCAATGCTATTTCTGCTATGTATTATGCACTGCAAGATATGGGAGAAACTGTTAGTGAAGATCCTAAACAAATTCTTGATACATTTTTAACTAGACAAAGATACATAAATGTAAATGAGTTATCTACAGGTGTTGCTTTATTTAAAGAGTCAAAATATAATGACGATCAAAAGGCAATGCTTCGTACAGCTTTAACATATCTAGATAAGATGCCTTCATTTGGAAGTTCTGAGGGTGCACCTACATTATCTGCAATTACAGATTATGCTCTGGCCGGAATTACTTCACCATCAAATTTTATAACTGCTGTAGCTTCTGCATACACTATGGGCGGGGCAGCGGCTGCAAATGTGACTATACGTAGTAGTATTTTAGCCGCAAGATTGGCGGCATTAAAAAATCCTGCTGTAATAAAGACATTGGCGGTTGAGGGTGGCATTGCTGGTACTGCTGAAGCTACTCAAAATCTTATGCTTCAGAAATTAGAAAAAGATATTGGTTTAACAAAAGAAATTAATCCTTATTATGTTGTAGGGGCTGGTCTACTTGGTGGTGTATCGGCACCAGCTTTTGGTCTTACTTTAGATCTTATTGGTAGTTATGCTTCTAAAGGCATTGGTAATGCATTAGAATATTTTAAAGTTAAGCCAATCTTAGAAAAAAATCTACTTCCTTCTGGCGGTTTAAATGAAAATTTCAGCCGTGTAATGGAACGTGAAAATGCTATAACTTATTCTTTAGGAGAAAAAGGAGCAGATCTTCAAAAGTCCATTCTAGAAAAAGCTGAAAAAGTATTCAACGCACCAGAAGCTAAATGGACACCACAACAAGTACGTCTTATGAACGATGCTTTAGAAAATAATCCTGCTGCTATACAACAGGTAAGGCAGCTTTCTAATGATCTGGCTAATGACATTGGTGTACTAAGAAATGAACTTATTCCAGAAGCAAGTGCTTATGGTCTAAGATCTAATTTAAATCAGCAAGGTTTAAATACATTTGTAAATAATAATAACTATTTACGAAATGTAGCTACTCGTTATATTGGTAAAAAACGGTCTGTTCCATTTGATGAATTTGTACAACAAAATCCATCAATTGTTTCTGATATGCAAGCTATTATTCTTCAAGATAAAAATTCTTACTTTAGCCAATTACAGCGTGGCGTACAAAATCCCAACGAAGATTTTAAATATATCTGGGAAAACTTTACTGATGCAAAAGGGAATATTTCATTTCCTCAACAAAGAGTTGATGAAATAGTAGAAAAATACGTTAAAGATTTATACGAACCATTAACTGGTAGTAGACGTAATGAAAATGTGTTTAGTTCTAGAGGAGCATTTCCTCCCGCATACTCAAAAATTATTGGGTTAAATGAACGTCCAACACAACGTATTTTTGAATCTATTACTGGCATGATGGATACAACATCTAAGAGCAGGATGGCTAATGGTTTTGCAAAAGAAGCTATAAAGATAAATGAAGCTTTTAGATCTGCTACCAAAGATGACGCGGTACGTGCATTAGGAACAACTGATCTAGTTAAACTGGTTGATCCCGGTAATGATAAAGCTGTGTTCTCTGCTCCGTATACAAAACTATTTACAGATGATCTTAAAAACGTATGGGTTAAAAAAGACTTCGCAGATAAGATAAAGAATTTTTATGATCCTGTTGGTATTTTTGATAAAGCTTTGTATAGTGAAGGTCTTGGTGGTTGGACATTAAGAAATATATACAAATTACAAACAGGAATTAAAACTGGTAAAACAGTTTATAACCCTCCCGGTGTTGTAAGAAACTTTGGAAGTTCTTTATTTTATACCTCTTCTTCTGGAAATATGCCCGGAGTACTAAGTGGTTTAAGCAGTTTTAGAAGTCTAGATCCATTAGACCAAAAAGTATTTGAAAAACAATTAAAGAATACTGGTGTATTAGGTTCTAATGTTGATTTAGGACAACTAAATAAACGAATTAGAGACATTCAAAATATAGATTCAGATTCATTTGCGTCAAAGTTAGCTGATTTAAAAGTAACCAAGACTGCAAAAAATATTTATGGTTATGGCGACGATTTCTTTAAGACTGGTATTTATTATAATGAACGTCAGAATTTGAAAAAAATTCTCAATGATTATCCAGATCCAAATATTAAAATTCAAACTCTAAATAATTTTGAAAGAGATTTCCCAGAACTTATAGCTGATCAACAAGATATGCTTGTTAGAAATTTTAATAGGGCAGAAAGAAATCAGTTACTAAGAAAGTTTAGAAATGAATATAATAACCAAGCCTTATCTTTTAGAGATATGGCAAAGGAGATGGCTTATCTAAGTGAAGAAGCAACTAAAAATGTAAATAATCTAGCCCCTGTTTATAGTCGTATTGCAACTGTTCTAGAAAAAAGTAGTGCAATTCCTGTAATTGGAAACTTTACTGGCTTCGTAACTGAACGTCTGCGAAACACACATAACCTATTTAAAACAGCTACTAATGAAATGCGTATGGGTTTTGAAACAGGAAATAAGACTCTTCAGCGTAGAGGTATTGAACGTCTTATGTCTTGGTACGCAACTAGAATGGGTATTTATGGGGGTGCAGTTGCTTTTAATGAAGCAATGGGGATGACTGAAGCTATAGAAAAATTAAAGCAATCAAATATTATATCACCTTACGAGAGAAACGATACTCTTATTGGTGTTGGTTTAAATAAATATGGTCTTCCAGACTATATTAATCTAAGTTATATGGATCCAGATCATTATATATTTGGTGCTTTTATGCCAATTTTATCAAAAGCAGCTATGGGTCAAGATGTATCTAAAGACATTGATGAAAGTATTAAGTATGCTGCAAAAAAACTTTATGAACCATACTTAGATCCAACATTTATTGTACAAATTGGTGATAACATTGCTAATGCAATAACAAATCCAAGAGTAGCTGCTGGAGATGCTGCTTTAAATACTTATAAATTAGTTGAACCGGGTATAGTAAAATCATTTAGAAATGCTATAACCAGTACGGGTATAACAGATAATACCGCATTTTCAGCATTAGATAGGGCATTAAATCCAAGAAGCTTTGGTGGTATGCCTAAAAGAACTGATAATCCCATTGATTGGATTTCAACAAACGCAATGGATAACTTGGGTTTATCTGTAAAGAGTATTGATCCAAGAAAGTTTACTGGCTTTGCACTTAAAGAAATTTCGGAACCATCTAGAATTTCTTGGAATAACTTTAAACAAAAACTGACTTCAACTCTATCTGATCCTACTAGTTCATATACTTTCCAAGACATGGGTAAAGAATATGATGCTGCATTAAAGGCACAGTTTGAGTATCAGAAGAATCTTCGTAAACTGGACGATACTCTTTATTATTTTATGTCAAGAAATGAAATTGATAGAATATATAAATTGAAAGATTTATCTGGTGTTGCTCCATCACAAAATGTTATAAATGGTATAGTAAGGAGAAGTTTTACACCACAAAGATTATCTTCTGAAGGTAACTATTGGACAGATATCAGAAAAAGTATGGAAAATAAAGTGGGTGGTTTTAATGCAGATGAATTACAAAAACTACGTGGTTTATTTAATGAAATAGAAAATTATTACCGTGGGGCTGATCTATATGGTGAACCACCAGATATTAAAATAGGAGGGTAACTGTGCCAGAAGTAAATATGTTATGGAATCTATTGCTTAGTGTTGCTGCTGGTGGCACAGTATGGTGGGTACGTGGTGTTAACGTACAGATTGCCGAAGTGCGTAAACTTATCTCTATTACCAGAGAAGAGATGGCACGGGAGTATGCCCTTAAGGTAGACGTAGACAAAGATATTCAGAAGATTATGAACCGCTTTGATCGTCTGGAAATGAAGCTAGATAAAATTATGGATAGGGTATTAGATAGTGGTAAAAAGTAATTGGGAATATTTTACAGAAGATGAACTGAAGTGTAAAGGTACTGGTCAGTGTGACATGGATGCTGACTTCATGGAAAAGCTAATTATGCTACGTGAAGCCTTTAACAAACCAATATTTCTATCTTCTGCATATCGTAGTAAAGAGCATAATGAGAAGGTTGGTGGTGCACCTAATTCACCACATACATATGGTAAAGCCGTAGATATTCTTGTGTCTGGAAGTGACGCATATCGTGTCATTGATCTAGCACTAAAGCTAGGCTTTACAGGTATTGGTGTATCACAAAAAGGACCACACGACAAGAGGTTCATTCATCTAGACACAATGACGAATAGTTCCTCAAGTCCAAGACCAACAATATGGAGTTATTAAACTATGGATCTAGGTAAAGTTGCAAAAGATATTCTTGGTGTTGTAGCACCAACACTAGGCACAGCTATTGGTGGACCTTTTGGTGGCATGGCTGCTAAGGCACTTAGCGAAGCCCTACTAGGTAAGTCAGATGGTTCATCCGGTGAAATGGAAAAAGCCTTAGCATCTGCAACGCCAGAACAGCTTGCTTCAATTAAGAAGGTAGAAGCTGACTTCAAAGTGCAGATGAAGGCTTTAGATATTGATCTGGAGAAGATTGCAGCAGATGATCGTGCTTCTGCTCGTCTAAGGGAAATGTCCACTAAAGACAAGATGCCAGCCATTCTAGGCTTTATTACACTTGCTTCTTTCTTTGGTTACATTGGCCTTGTAACATTCCTACCACAGACTTTAAAGGTTGATATGGCCTTTGTCAACATTGCAATTGGCTGGCTAGGAGGTACTGCAAGTACTGTAGTGTCTTACTACTTTGGTAGCAGCGCCGGTAGTGCAGAAAAGAATAAGCTTATTGCTGGTCAGAAGAATTAACATCTTCTAGTGAAGAAGGGGAAAGACCTGTTTCTAGGTCTTCTTCACTATCTTGAGGGGGATTGTCGGCTTGATTGTCGGCATCCCCCTCTTCTTCTTCTGCAAACCAAGAGCAACGAAGAAAGATCCTTGTTGCCCTTTCCTCACCTAAAATTTCTAGATATTTAATAATATCAGCCTCTAGTTCATGAATAGAGGAGGGGATTACTTCTTCTTGTTTGGTATTTACTTTAGCAAGAAGTTCTAGTGCTTTAAGAGCAGTGTTGGTATGGTTGTTCTGTTTGGCTGCAACATACTGCTGCTCAATCTCCTCAATGACGTTAATCTTGGTTTCTAGTTCTTTCTCTAGTTCCTCAATACGTTCCTTGATACGGGCATCATTAGCAAGCCGACAACCCTGATTGGTTGCAGATCGTGCTGAATAACCAGCTACCTTTGCAGCTTCCGTAGCATTACGATAGACTACATAAGCTTGAGCAAACTTCTCATGCTTTTCAGAAAGTCCCTCATGTGTAGATTGTTTCTTAGCCATTATTTACTCTCAAAGTAGTCTAGGAAGTAAGGTAGATTGGCATGGAAAGAGTTTTTGAATACTTCAGAAACCAGTGTACCAGAACCATATAGCTTGATATTAGCATCAATAGTCTTGTTGTTAAACAGTCGTTCACAATCCTGTGCCATAGCTAGAAGTTCTCCTGTAGTCCAGAACTTCTCACCATTAGTTTCAACAGGAATGTACTTTGGTTTATCGTCTAGCCTTTCCTTCTTCTGATCGTCTGTAAGCCCTGTCACATTACAGTCAAAGCCAAATAGATGAAAGTTACGGAAGCCTAGAATGTGCATAAGACCAAAGCCTCGCATTGCAGCACAGGTTCCACCAGTTACAAAGGTAGTATCCTTTGGAATGTTTGCTTCACTGGAAATCTCAAACATCTTTGGATTTTGTGTAGCTTCACGAACAGCATCTGAATATGCATGCCAGCCATGAATGTTCTTGGTTCGTTCCATAAGATGTTTAGTAACTGAAGGATCGGTCATTGAGGCGACAAAGAAGTTAGTAGTTGAATCTACTGTCTCAAACAGATCTTTACGAAGAATACCATGTGTTGATATACCATCAATAGGACGAGGATCAAGAATGATACAACCCCACTGATGGATGTTTTCTTTTAGAAGCTTAGGATAACTATGCTTTACACTAAGTACAACACCATTTGTTTGCTTTATAACACGCCTAAGTTCTTGAAAGTCTGTAGAAGGGCCAGCAGAAACAATGATTGCATGCTCTGGATTTGGCCTACACGATTTAGAAATACCCCAATTTTTAATAAGCTTTAAGTTTTGATTGACATTATTGATAATATAGTCTTTTGGCATACAGTCTTTTGGACGTACAACAATAGGTACTCTATCTTTTGGTATATTCTTTAAAGCATCCTTTGGTACATTCTTGAGATTACCTTTGAAGTGTGTCATGTACTGAGACAGTTCTGACTGTGCAAAGGCGGCTAGTCCGTCTACGTTAGGAGTTAGATTATGTGCACGTAATCCATGAGCAATGTAAATCTTTAGTAGACGATCAAAGATAAAGCCATCATGCCACTCACGATATGAAATAACTTCACCAATATCATAACAGCCACGAAGATCACCAAGTAGGCAGTAAGGTGATTCGCTACTGATATTAAAAGCTACGAAAGAAGTCTCACTGTAGTCAACATCTTTTCGACCAAGATAGACAAGTTCTGCTTTATCTGGAAAAATCTTTAGCAGCTTTTCTTCTGACAGGGGTTTTGTTGTAATTGTATCTGCATCTAACCACACTAGCCAGCCAGCATCTGCCATATCATCGCCAAGCTTAAAAGCACAGTCTGTCATGGCATAGACCTTATGGCACCACTTAATGGCATCCATACGCCAATTGTAAGGCGTTTTACCACCCATCGTGCCATCATAAAGCTTCATACGATCACGATAGTCTAGCATATCTTGAACATCGTTCAAATTACGATATTCAATCTGAGAAGACTTTGGTAGATCAGCAATTAGATCTTCCGTAAAGTCGTGGTAGTATGCTGTTAGTTTAAGATCGTCCTTCCAGTTCTCAATAACTGAGAGGAGCATATCCTTGGCATAGGTTTTATAGCCATCTGGGCTAAATGAAGTTACAAAATTAATCATGTTTCTTTTTCTTTACCTTTAATTTATCTAAATAAAAGTCCTTCCACTCCTTAGCATACTTACCATCAACTTCGCGGGTAGGCTTCCAATCTTTATAGATAGGACCACCAGTAGTGAAGTGAACATTCTTAGGTTCAATGTTCTCTGCGCTATGTCCATCAAGCCAGTTCCACTCTTGCTTAATATTACCAATAAATTCTGATTCAAGCCAATAGAATCCATGTAGCCATGAGCCGGTCTTTGTGTTTACGTCACCAGTGGTAAGTTCTTTTACTTTAGGATGGTCACAGTTCCACAAAACAAAAGAAGACCAGTTCTTTCGGTTATACACAGTCTGAACTTTACCACCCATCTTTGTAGATTCTGCTGGTGCATAGTCGTGTTTTACGCAGCTAATTGCTACGTTACGATTGGAGCCATGTGTATCAAAGATTTCTGTGATATCTGATCGTACATACATATCACAATCCATAAATAAAGCAAGCCCACTATACTGGTTTAGCATAGGGGCTAGAAAACGTGTAAAGCTAAACTCTGTGGAAAAGGGCTTACGATCAAAAGTATCTACAACACCAGATTCTGTTAGTTCCCCGCTGCGCCAGTAAAGGCCAGCCCTGCGTACCTCAGATTGTACAATAGGTACAATATTATAGCTATCTTTGGTATTAGCCTCAATAGACTTCTTAAGTACTTCGCAATAGATTTCTTCTGTAGGGTCGTAACCTATGTAAATTGTTGGCTTTTTTAGGAACATGGATATTCTTCTAGTTGTTAATAGGATCTACCATTATATATTATAATTTTATATTTGTCAAGTACTATCTAAACATAGGTCCAGTAAACCATCCAACCAAAGAATATCTAGTACCATTTTCAACAGGGGTTACTCTGTGGTGCATGAAGGATGGTAGTACAGTTATAGTCCCTGTCTTATGAAGTTCTTTAACTGTATTATATCTATCTGTGCTGGTGGGTACATTAGCTTTTTCTACCTGAAAATCACCACCAGTGTAGTTCTCATTTAAGGCAACGACAACTGTAAGCTTCCTTACATATTGATCATCTGGCCCTTCTGTTCCTATGTCTACGTGCCAGTTGTAGTACTGACCTTGTTCATATTTACAGAATTGTGGGGTTTGAAAGTCGGCAAGATCAAAGTTCCAACCAGCCTCAATATTAGCCCTGTTTATATAGACGTACAGCAGGGTGATAATATCAGATGAGTTAATCCAAGAAATAGAATTGTTTCTAATTCTTGAGTCGTACTTTGTGCCGTCACTTTCAAACAGCCCACCGCGAACCAATTCTAAACTGTTGCCTAATTTAATAAGGCCATGACAAAGTTCTTCTGGTAATTCCTCTGTAAATGAATAGTACGGAAAGTCAGAAATCATTATTGAACCAGATCCACTACCTCACATACCCCGGCTGTGCAAGCAAGCTGCTGACTGCTAGTTGTGTTGTCTTGGCTTTCATACTTTGAAATCTGTGACCAATCTACTTGCTTTGGCATCTTTGCAAGAAGTTCTTCGTACTGTTCCTTTGTGCAATCCTGATATGGTGCCTGATCATAGATATGGTCAGAGTGTGGCAGGAATGAAATACCAGAGCAGATATCGAAGTTCTCGTAAACCCAAGCACCAACAGAAACCCACTCGTTGTCCCGCACAGATATTGTAACAGAAGGCTTATGCTCTGTCCAGTTTAGTGCATAGGTCTTCCACATATCAAGCTGCTCAATGGCCGTCATGTCGTTACGAGTAATAGCATCGGGAGGGGCTTTCATTGGGAAAGAGAATACAACTACACGATCAGGATGAAACTTTTCTGGCTCATTTGGAATACCAGCATCTTGCATTAGCTTGGTAATTGGATCTTTAATATCACAACGTACAGTCCGAATGTAATGTTGGCTATGCCTTGCGTGGATGCCGCTGGCTGCGTCTGTAAGCTGGCTGACAGTGCCAGATGGCTTGCAGCATGTGACGGCTGTTGACTGGGGAATTCCAAGCTTCTCTGACCAATCCTTGTTTGTTTTTACAGCGTGGTCACGCAAAACAGAAAGAAACTTAGAATCAGCCTTATTGGTGATAGGTGCATCCATAATCCCTGTAAGAGAAACACCAAGTAGACGTTCTTCCTCTGTATTACGCTTCCAGACTTTACGTAGATAGGGGAAGTTAGTAAAGGTTGACTGAATTGTGCC
>Ga0222713_10001416_pt1 | contig 26896 bp, 26 predicted proteins | sample C33_649DmetaG_FD_165061 | JGI IMG/M metagenome (GOLD analysis project Ga0222713, IMG submission 165061) | Estuarine water microbial communities from San Francisco Bay, California, United States - C33_649D | ecosystem: Environmental > Aquatic > Marine > Unclassified | place: USA: California... | reverse complement strand
GGGAGAGGGGTAGTGTCAAGCCTACTTGTATCATTTGTATCATTTGGTAAATTTTAATCATTTCAATCTATTTTGAATCTCAACGGTCAAACCTTATACACATCATCCTCATCATCCTCTTCCGAATCACACGATTGATTTGATTGATTTTCATTTAGAGTCTCTAGGTGCTTCACCTTCATCTCCAACATCCTCACCTGATGCTTCAAGTCACAGTTCTCTTTCTCAAACCTCAGCATCACACTATCCTTCTTCTTGGTCAACTGATACGCTTCCTCGTCTAACTCTTCTTGATGCGCTTTCTTCAACTCCTTGATTTCATTCAAATGGTCTTCCTCAAGCATGTAACCCTTCCCGCTCTCCAACTTCTCAATCTCGTCTATTAATTCTTCCTTCTTTGCTAGATGGGAATGGAGAACCTTCTCCAAACGGTTTTGATACAAAAGGCGTTGTCTCTTAGTTAACGGCTCATCTATTTTGACGTCGCTACGAGGCGACCTATCACTATCACTGTAGTGTAGCGCCGCCACGAACAGTTGCGGGATGAGCTTCTGAAAGTGGTATGTTATGTTGCTCTTGCTCTTACCCGAATGGTTCTTCTTAGCATTTGCAATGACGGTCTTAGGGCAGTCGGGCATCAAGAGTTCAAACAGCTTATACCGAAACGCCGGCGCTATCAACTCTTCGCTCAATTTATCGTCATAGATGCGACGGATCACCTCTCTCAACTCTACCTCGTTTACCTCTTTAGGTAAATTCCACCCATGGTAACCTTTCCCATTGTATTCCGCAAAGATCCCGTCGTGTCCTTGTGGTTCCTTGTGCTCCATATTATTATACCAACCTATTCAAAACAAATCTTTAAATGGTTTTTCATTTTGTTAGATCTCAATACGAATCGCCATAAACACCTTAATATTAGACAAGTGTTTCATACGAATTACAAAAGTCTTTTTGAGAATCATATCCCTACAAGGTTTTACAAAACATAGTAAAAACTGTTCTAATATTAAGGTGTCTACGGTTTGGTTTAAATTTAAAGGTTTAAAATATATGATTATGATATAGAAATTATGATTTATGTGAACGGTTGCTACATGGAATACGAAGGAAGCATCGCCTACCCTCTGTGGCGGATGGCCACCGTCGAACGCCCTAAGTCCCCACCTTGCTCACGCCCCTCTTCACCGATAAAATTTTCTGATACACACTATAGGAATGAAGATACGAGAGCAAGCGTGCGACAGCAACATCGTGATCAGCAAGTTCAAGTTCAACTGCGACGAGTGCGACATGAGCATCCCCAAGCCCTTACCACAGAATCTCAACCATTTTATCATGATAGCAGGAAAACCAGGTAGTTCTAAAACGACGTTACTGCTCAATATGGTGTGTAAGCGGGGTAAGCTATATAACAAAAAGTATGACAGGGTGTATTTATGGAGCCCTAGTTTAGGCACGATTGATGACTGTCCTTTCAACGATCTACCGGACGACCAAGTGCATGAAGAGCTGACAGAGGAGAATCTAGAAGGTGTGCTGGGGGATATCCGCGATACAGGCGAGAAGGTTTTGTTCATTATCGATGACTGTGTTAACGACATGAAGAAGGAAGCCCGCTTGGAAAAGCTTTTAGCCAAAGTCCTCATGAACAGGCGCCACATATGCGGCGGCGGCGGTGCGCTCTCAGTGTGGATTACAACTCAAGTGTACAACAAAGTGCCCATGCCAGTAAGGAAGTGTGCCTCGCACCTGATACTGTATGAGACGAAGAACCGTAAGGAGCTGGACTCGATGTTTGACGAAGTGATCGTCGGATTAACCAAGCCCGAATGGTACCAGCTCCTTAAGTATGTCTGGGACAAGAAATTCAACTTCCTCTACCTCGACACGGGCAACACGTTCAACAAGATGTATCATAAGAATTTCAATCAACTGGAGTTAGAGACACAGATGGACGAGATGACTCACTTTCTAGCGGAAGAGAAGTAAGCGTCAATCATCCATCAACCTCAAAAATCAATAAGCGTGTAAAACATCCATAATCCATCCTCAAAAACTTATTCTGCACCATCCTCAGGACATCCCGTCGTCGGTGCTCTGCGAGTCAGGTTCAGGTTCGTCCTCGGATGATGATGCCGGCGGTTGTTTGTCATACTTTGCAACGTGAACCCGGATCGACTGCTTGCCACGACAAAACTCACAGCAGGAGCCGTTACAGGTCGTGCGCGACATGTTGCACCACGGCTCCTTGTCGAAGAACTCACACACCGCGTCAAAATCTTGTCTCGACATACCATAGACGGAATAATGCAGCAATTTCTGCTCAGCGTCAAACCATATACCAACCGGTGCATCGATCGGCAACCCTGTGTCCGCCTCCACCTCATCCACCTCGGCGTCTATCGCAGCCTGCAGCGCGGCGTCCGCAATATCAATAGAGCGTTGTAGCGCGTCCGCGCGCGCCACTTGCGCATCGAACTTGCGTGCCCAGTCGGCACAGTCCTCAGACAGCTGCCCCAGCATCTGCTCAAACATGTGTGTGCCGGGCGAGCCTGGCTCGTCTTCCTGCTCTTCGTCCTCGTGAAGAAACCAAGCTCCGTCAGGCGTAGCTTTGAAGCGCTCTAACCGCGCCGCATCCTCCGCAGTCACAGGATGGTCACGCCGGCGACCATTCGCGACGTGCATCCAGATCCCCTCGAATTCAACGCAAAGACCGTCCGTGTAAATCGTTGATTCGGTCTTCTGCTGGTTCTGCTGGTTGCTGGACATCCTGCTGTGCTCTGCTCTGCGCTCTGCTCTGCTCTGCGCTCTGCTCTGCTCTGCGCTCTGCTCCGCTCTGCTCTGCTCTGCTATGGGGTCTTTTGTAACGCTTTTGTGTGATGTGATCTCTTCTTCTGCTCTGTCGGTTGCGCCGCTCGACACGAAGACACGATGACACACCTGACGAACAACCGATGATTTTCAATGGTCTTCTATGATCAGTGTAATATGCTATATATACGGTTGTAATATGCTATATATACGGTACAGTAGACGGTACTAGTAGATGTACTCCGTGTGTCGGTGCGCTGTTTTTGAGGAGCTGTTGGGTGTGTGCGCGACGGCGCGACGATGGAGAGCGCCGCTGCGCTGTTTGAGGAGATGACAGAGCGTCTGGCGCGCCTCGAGGCCCAATTATCGGGTCTGTCGTTGGTAGAGAAGAAGAAAGACCCGCCTGCGAGGGAAAAGACCCCGGTGAAGAAGAGCCAACCGAAGAGCAAGGGGACGAAGAGCACCAATCACCTGCCATTTGGATACGACGATGTGACGCTGGATGAGGTGAAGGTGGGGATCAAGCTGGTGGTGAACCCTGACTGCAGCTCCCCGTTCAAGGGGAAGCAGATCAAGGTGGAGGCAGTGAGCAAAGCGGGGGATAAGGTGACCTTCTTCGACAAGAAGAAGCAGAAGAAGACGACGCAGGTGAAGTATCTCGTGAAGCCCAAGCCCTCGCCGTCGCAGGTGATGGCGCAGAAGGCGGTGAAGCACTACGGGTTGGAATCCAATGACATCTTCTTAACCCCCGAGCAGGCCTTTCAGACCATTGCGGACCACCTTGGGATGACGCTGGAGGAGGCGAAGAAGATTTGGGACCCGTGCCCACCACCGGATAAACACGGGAACTTTGCTGTTGACGGCAGGACTGTGGAATGGAAGCCACTAACCTTCTGCAACCCCCCCTTCTCCCAGTGGCCCGAGTGGCGCGACAAGGCGGTTGCGGAGGCAAAGCAGGGCAAGCGTGTCATCCTGTTGATCAGTGCGTCATCTTACTTTCTCACGGGCAAAGACAAGAAGCAGGACTGGCACACGGTGCACCGCGAGGTCGACATCGAATTCATCAAATGGTGTGACTACCCGATGGGTATCATCCACACCCTGAAGTGGGGACCCAATGAGGTGACGGGTGAAAAAACGGGTGGACCTCCGCTCGGCGTCATCATCATGGACATCAAGCAGCGCGGGAAGCAGTACTCGAAGCCCGTGGGCTCGCCCGGCGCCCACTCTGTCTCATCTCTAGGTGAGATTGAGGTGTCAGTAGAAGAGATACAGTTGGCGCGGCAGCGCCGAGCGCAGTTTCTCCAGCGCACTGCTAGCGTCGAAACGCAGGACCTGCCGTCACCTACAGACACTCACACAACCTGGGGTACGTCGATGGAGGGTGCGCAGTTCACAATGCTGGAAATGTTCTGTGGCACGGGCTCGGTTGGCAAGGTTGTGTCCCGAATTCCGGGGGCGAAGGTCTTCTCGGTCGATATCAATCCCGAGACCCTTGGCTACCACCCCTCCAAGGTGGCGGACATTTTGACACTCGATTTCACCAAGTTGAAATTCGTGCCGGACGTGATCTGGTGCTCACCGCCCTGCCGGACGTACAGCATCATGGCGGGCGGCAAGCACAGGACTAAGGCTATCATGGAACCCAAGACCGAGGCGGGTATCATAGGCAGAGAAATTCTTCAGAAGACCTTGGACATGATCAACTATTTCATGAGAGTAAGAATCACCCTTACCACCTTAATATTAGACATTGGTTTGAGTGGTTCAACAAACCCTCTATAGATAATTGATTTCAAAAACACTTTTGTAATTCATATGAAATAGTTGTCTAATATTAAGGTGTCTATGATTTGTAACAGATCAATCCAGATTTGATCTTCTACATGGAGAACCCGCAGGGCCTGATGCGGCACGAGCCTCTGCTCGAGCAGCTGCCGCCACATGTGCGGCACACAGTATCCTACTGTAAGTATGGGTTCGAGTACCAGAAGCACACGGACATCTGGACGAACGACGATTCCTGGGAGCCAGAACCCGCGTGCTGCGTGGAATACCCATGCCAGACGCGGGAGAAGTACGGCAAGCACCTGGCAGGCGTGAGAACCCACCCGGAAACTGGTATGTATATTGCGCCACAATCACTTGAGGAGCGCTACCGCATTCCAGAGGCGCTACTGGAGGAGATCTTCGCTCCCTACGTCTACTTCTTCATGGAGCAGTACGACAACCCGCTGTCTGTAGAGACGTCTGTGCCACAGTTTATCCAACCCGTCAAGTCAATGAAACCGCCTCGCCTCGCGTGCTGCTGGTCAGCAGCGGCGCCGCCGGTGCCGGAGCAGAAGCAGCAGCCGGAGCCAGAGTGGGAGTAATAGTTTAGAATTTCTTACACCCAATACATTTTCTACTTGCTACCCTGCATTCACTTATTGCCTGGCTTCTTGCGCACCGCCTTGCCCTGTTCCGCATCCCACTTGAATCCAACTCGCTTGATGCCATGCCACGAGACCGTGCCCTGCGAGCGACCACTTGTGAAATATTTGCCCGCCTTGTCGTCAGAACCCATTTCATACAACACAACAGTGTTTATTCCATTCTCTTCGCTGTCTTTCTTGTACCAGAAAGAGACCAATTGATCGTCGGGGGCATCGTTGGGCCACTTGTGTTTGATCTCAACTGTCTCATCATCGTCATCTTCTTCTTCTTCATCTTCTTCTTCTTCTTCTTCTTCATCATCTTCTTCTTGTTTCTCTTGTATCGCTTTTGCCAACCAATAACTCACGTGCTCTTGACCCTCATGAGGGTCGAATTCTGGATACCAGTGATATTCGAAATGGCTGTCGACCCATTCAGCACCCATGATACAAATGTCTCCAAATTGTCCGTCTGACGGCTTCCACTCGCAGAGCGGAATCCACTCGCCTTTGGGGTTGTCATCGTCTGGTTCACCGCGTGCTATTACGATGTAGTGCTCTTGGTCGTCCGACATGCGTCGTTTTTTGATTTCTAAATCGTAAGCGTTGCCGATGGTCATTGTTTTGAAGTCCTCCGACACATCGTATGTAAACACAAAGTCAGGATTCGGTTTGTCTTCTGGAAATGCGCGCATGTTGTTGCATAGATAAGACAACCACGGCTTTTCTGGTTCAGACTGCATTGCGTCGACCCGCAGCTGTTGTGCGCTGGCGGCCTGCTGCACGGGGTTGAGGGACATCTGAGTCATCATCTGCATCATCTGCTGTTGAAATTGCATTTGCTGCTGCTGCATCTGCTGCTGCATCTGCTGCTGCATCTGCTGCTGCATCTGCATCAGCTTGTCTCCTGCGGTTTGTTCGGTTTTGTCATCATCGTCACTATCCACATAGTTGACCGCGTCCAGCTGCTTCTGCGCTTCGTCTTCTCGTTTCTTGTAAGACCAGCGCACACCCGTGTACTGACGACCGTAGTCTGCGCTGCTGCGAAATCCGGCTCCCATTTCCTGTAGACGGTGGTGTAGCACGTTCTCGTAGTCAGCGACACGCTGTTGTCCGTTGTTACTACACCACTTGTAGTATCCATTGTATTTGTTGCTGGTGATGTCGCTTTTAGGGATAGTGTCATCCATTCCAATCTGCGACACCTTGTTGCGATGTTTCGGGTCGGCGGGATACTGCCCATTGCCGTTGCCCTCCGAATAAATTTTGTTGCGGCGATTGCGAAAGTCTTCCGCATGCGTAAACACAATCTGTGCCTCAATGAACAGTTGGACGCTGTCAGACTTTCGCCCGTAGTCTGACAAGCTCTTGTTCCACTCTGAGGGGAAGAACGGCAGACGTTTAGAAGAGTCCATCTCGTCGCGCTCACCACCGTGTGAGACCTTACAGACGTCCACAAACATGTTGCCCGTCTCACCGCCCATGATGATCTCCTTGAATCGCGCGAATTGACCGAGAAGGTAGTGCATGCCCGCCATCTGCCAGGCGCCACTCTCCACCAGCTTGTCCAGCGCAGAGCCACGCAGCACCGGTTCGCGGAACTTGCCCATTGCCTGCTGCCCATCGGGCACATCTTCGGGGCGCTGAAAGGTGAATTCATATCCAACCCAGACCAGGCGGCGCATCACAGCGGGGTCTTCCACATTGAGCTTCGGGACATCATTCGCCACAAAGATAGGTGTGAATGCGGGTTTCCAGTATTCTGCCTGGCTGTACAGTTGGCGCGACATTACCTCGTCTTTGCCGGTGGCGCTCTTGATCTTGTCGCCGTAGATGGGTTTATCATTGTTGGGTGGTTCGAGAGACACGGCGATACGAGAGTGCCGCAGTGCCGCCAGCGCGGGGGTGGCGACGTTGATGTTGCTGGCCTGCTCCATATAATACTGTGGTGGAATGGTGCCCGCCAGCTTGCCGAAGATGTTTTTGATGAGGTTCATCTCGGTGCTCTTGCCGTTCTTGCCCTTGCCTGTGCATATCATGAATTCTTCCCAGCGGTTGTAACCTAGCAGCGCCGCCGCCCACTGGACCATTTTGTAGTCGTATTGGTGGTCGGCGCACACAGAGCGGAAGAAACTGTCAATGAGGTGCAACTGGCTCGCGTATGTTCTGGTTTGACCTTCTTCATCCATGAACCGAGTGTATCGATCGACATAGTCGTATCCTGTGGTGTAGAGGATGTTTTCGTTAATATCCGCAATACGAAATTCCCCTTTTTCCAAGTCAAACACACCGTTGTCAAACGGCACCAGCGTGCGCATGATTACGCGCGGGTTCCAGCACTCAGCGAGCTTAGCCTCTGTCTTGCCTTTCAGAAACGCGGTCACAATGTTGTTGCCCAGCGACACGTCTCCCAAATTCTTTACAAGATTTGTCCAGTCAACCATTAGGCCTTTTAGTTTCTTCAAACTAGCAGATGCCTGTAACTTTTCTTCCAATTCGTCACCGGACAGTGTTGGGTTATCTTTCTTGAATTGTGTAACTGCTTCCAGGTATCTTTCCGTGTGCCGCATACACGTAACGTGGGCTTTCTTGCGCAAATCCGCCACTGCTTCCCAGACATCTTTGTCGGTGCTCTGCTTCCAGATACCAGTCAACGGGTTGGCAACATAGATGATGCGCTGACCATCAATTTTCTTGCCGTTGGTGCGGATGGGCGGCATAATCAACTGGAGCAAATCAGCGTAATCACGGTGCGCGATCCTGGTAGGGTGACTTTTGTCGAAGAAGCGCTGAATGTATCCATCCTTCTGCTTGGCCCACTTGTCCACGAGATCAGGCTGGGCGCGGCGTGCGTGGTAGCACAGCGTTCCGAAGGTGTTTTGGTCAACCTTGCCGAGGTTCTTCCACTCCACACGCGCCCCTTCGCGGCCACCTAACTTCTTATAAGGGTCGTGCTTCTTGGATCCTTTACACCACTTGACCCACTCCTCCTCTGGGTTGAAATCATCCTGCTCAAACTGGCAGCGGTTCTTCAGGAACGCTCCAATCCCGATCCAGTCGCTGCGCGGCATATCCGGATCGCAGTAGCTCAGAAGAAGGCGCACGTCATCCGCGGTGTAAACCTGATCTGTCGAGTAAGCAAAGGCGTCTTCGTATACCACTACTTCATGTTGTTCTTCCTGCTCTGCTTCCTCCTCCTCATCATCATCCGTGGCATCCTCACCTTCATCCTGAACAGTTGTGAACATTTTGACCTCTGTGCACTGGTCAAGGTTGGTCTGGAGCAGGTGCATCCACAGGTGCGCGCTGTTGGTCAGCGTTACCTTAGTCTTCGGGCGCTTGTTCGGTTCCCCCGCCTTGCTGTTGTTGATCATGCGGATGTTCCGGCCGGTGGTGTAGATTGTGTCGTCCAGCACGTTAGGATTCTGATGCTCAGTGTCGATCTTCTTGCCCGCGCCCTCCACCAACCCTTTGGACGCGAGCCAGTTGTACTGGTCACCCCAGCGCATCTTGTAGCCATTCACGACCATGTGAACAGACATCTTGTAGTCGCCCAGGTGATCTCCATGGCCGTCGTCGGGTAGATCATCGCCGGGTCGACCATCGATGGTCCACACGTGCTTGCCGTGTGATGTGGAGAAGGCAAACAGACGCTCACCATCCACCCTGTCGATCCCTAGCGCCTCGGCCATCGCTCCCGTCGCCCACTCAATCAGACTTCCTCCCTTTGCTTCTGCCTCCGCCAGCGTCTTGTATCCGCAGTCATCGAAGTCGATAAAGATCTTGACGACATCGTCAAGAGAGAGCACCACCTCACACCACACGTCCGCCTTGCCACCATTTTTGACAGTACAGTGCTGCTTCAAGGCAGGCCATGTCTTGACTCTTCCCCACTGAGCTTTGGGGGTCTTCAAGAAATGTGGGTTGAGGGTCACCCCCGCAGGTGGTAGATTAACCACCACATCCCCCGAGGAGCGCTTCCTCGCTGGAGCCTCCATCCTCTCCCTCGCTCCCCCGCTCCCCCGCTTCCTCGCTCCCCCGTCCCCCGCTCTCCCGTTACAGTATACAGATAATACTACCAAGGTCCAAGGTGCAAAGTGTTTGCGACGAATGAGTCGAACAGCGAGGGAGCGGGGGAGCGAGGGAAAACTACAGTTATTAATCCACCTTAATATTAGAACCATAAATCATAGTTTCTACAAAGTATTGTTTACATATTGAATTCAAGAAGACTTTTTAGAGATACTGTATAGTATGTCTAATATTAAGGAGTACCCGTACTCGTACTACATGTACCGTAGTACAGTACGCGTACCCGTACTAGTACATATCCTCTAGTAGTAGTACTATGTACCGTAGTACAGTACGCGTACCCGTACTAGTACATATCCTCTAGTAGTAGTACTATGTACCGGTAGTATTTCTATACTGCATTCAATGAGTACCGCAATCATACGATTACGCAATAAAATGTAGTTTCTACCGTACATACTGTCTCCAACGTTCGAGTGCGAGACAGGTGGAGAGAGGCAACCTGTCTAGGGAGCGGTGTGTGGAGGTGATAGAAGGGATGGTTGGCGGTGCCATGGGTGATGTTGTGGCTGCGGTCCCTGCGCCACGCAGTCCGTCCCCACAACCACGTGCTGTGCGGCGCCCCTTCTACGCTGTGCGCGCAGACCCCAGCATTGTCGGGCGCGCTGGAGAAGGTGGGGCGTTCGGCATCCACCGCTCGTGGGACGAAGTCGCGCGCTTCGCCTGGAAAGGGACGGACGCGCAGCGGGCGGCGATGGCGGGAAACTATGAGAGGTTCCAGACAGAAGGCGAGGCTCGGGTTTACTTGGAGACAGAGCGACAGGACTTCGTCTCGAGGAAGCAGGCGCAGAAGATACTGCGGGCGGCGCTGATTGCGCTGGCGGTTTTCGTGTGCCTCACGCTGACTTCCGTGCTGTCCAATTGCCTGTATGACGCCCTGCAGTGCTCTGGCGACTGGTTCGGCACGCGCTTGGAGTGTACGGGGCTAAAGAAGGTGTTGTCGATCGCAGCCGATTACCAGCTATCCATCATGATGGCTACGGGGACGGCGTTCACTGTAGTTGTCGGCATCCTAGCAAACAAGGTAATCAACCAGGTGGTGAAGTCTGTGATGTGAAGTCTGTGATGTGATCTGAACTGTGCTGCTGTTTTTTCTCTATACTTGTATAGAACATGCCTTACGATCCCAGTAGACACGGACCTTACAAGGACGCCTATGATTATCATTTTCAGCAGAACCAGCAACAGGCACAGCAGTGGGCAGATAGATTGAAGCGAGAGTACTATGATGACGGGAACGCCGTAGGAACCACGAAACTCTTTGATGCTGTGAAAGCATTACATCCCGCTCCTGGTAGTCATCCCACCAAGCGCTTCGTGAGAGAGTGGCTCCGTAGACAGGCAGGCCATCAGTTAACCACACGCCCCTCTCGCAAACGTGGATCAGACATCCAAGCAGTTATCACCAGTAGACCGAACGAACTCATTCAGGTCGATTATATGTATCTCTACCGCCATCTCACGGGGGAGCCCATTGTAGATGATGAAGATATGGACGACGATGAGCGGCGGAAGCTAGAGGAGCAGCAGGACAAGCTCAAGAAGGACGGCGTGAAGTGGCAAGGATGTATCAACGCAGTGGATGCTTTCAGCAAGGTAGGTTACTCGGTTCCAATCCGGGGCAACATCAACTCACAGAAAGCATGGGCGGCGCTAAAGCAGATTATCGCCTTAGCCAAGCGTAACTATCCGAACGAACCAATCAAGAAGATCCAGACAGACAAAGGGTCTGAGTTCATGTTGAATTTCAGGAGAGGGCTCAAACGGTTGGCCGCGCAGAACCCAGGCGAATACAACCATGTATACGGTTTCGAGGGCAGGAGTCAGTCGCAGGGTTTAGTGGAGAGATACAATGGCACGATTAAGTCTATACTGAGGCGCAGGTTAGGTGGCAGGCTGGCGACTGAGTGGAAAGACACACTGGCGGACACTGTCGCCAAGTATAACACCAATAAACACGAAGTGATCAAGATGGCACCGAGCGCGGTAAGCGCGGCAAACTACGCTTTAGTGAAAGACAACATCCTTGCCAGAGCCAAGAAGTCGCACCGCTTTCAGGGAGTAGTATATTCTGTCGGGGATTTTGTCAGAGTCAAGATCTTCAAACCCAAGCGGTTACAACCAAACTGGTCATACAAGAAGGGACCTCTGTTTGAGATGACAGACGGAGATGATACATACGCCGGTATTTACATGATCAGCAAGATCAACAGGGGTGGTGGGAAGTTGCACAAGGCGCCCACTTACACATTGATAGCGCGCTGGTCTAAGGAATCTACACCGGATGTGTATCAGGATGAGCAGGGAGGCACTCTGCCTAGTGGCCAGGATAGACTGCGTGGTGCCGACAGGGACGTCAACGTGCCGAGCCTGGGGCAGATGCGCTGGCCTAAGGGCTCCTTCGCTAGGAAATTCAACAAGGATGAGCTGCTCAGGATTCGTAAGGATGAGAAAGACAGACCGATAGCGCAGAAGAAGAAGGATTTACAACTGGATACATTGGATGACGCGGAAGAAGACGAGGAAGAGGAAGAGGAGCCATCACAACATCAGAAGAAGCAATATGCCACTGCCGCCGCTGCCGCGCCACTGAAGCGCTCCTCCCGCGAACGCAAGCAGGTGGAAAAGTTTGACCCTGGGGACGTCACACACAAACGCAGGGTCAAAGAGTATGAGGTAGAGAAAATCACGGACGTGCGGATCAGGAAAGGCAAACAAGAGTTCCTTGTGAAATGGAAGGGATATCCAGCAGATGAGAACACATGGGAACCATACACAAACCTGAAAAACAACACACAGTTTAAAGCTTACCAGCGGAAGATGGCCAAGCGTTAATCAGATCCTTCTGGTTCAACCGCCAACCGCTTCGCGGGTGGCTCTTCAGCATCAGACTGTTCCGTGTTTGTTGTGACGATGGAAGAAGCATCGTCGCCATCAGGCGCCGTCGCTGTTTCGTATACGGTGTCCCTGCGGCGCAGTCGGTTGTTAGAGGGTAGCCCGATAAGCACTGACTTGACATCGGGTAGATCGTATTCCTCCTGCGCATCGTCACTACTGTCGCCGAAGTTCAGTTTGACCGTCTTGTCTTCTTCCTCCAGTTCCCCTTTCGCATACTCGTATGCGCACGTGCGCATTTTGTTGATCAGGTAGCTGATGTCGTCTCGCAGGATTTTGATATCGTTAATGATGAGCTTGAACTCGCCAGCGTTCTTCTTGCGTTCTTTCTGCCTCTGCGCCGCATGCTTCTCGACAAGATACCGCCGGCACAGTGTTTTCAAGCTGTCGCAGTAAGCGTCCAACTGGTCCTGGGTTACGTCCCCCCTTATTAAGGTCATCGCGCAACTTGGCAAGTCCACGATGTGAGCCGATCCATCGCGTTCAAGTGTGTCGACCAGTCCCCCTGCTTGGAAGCTGAAAGTGTCGTAAGCTTCCCTTAGAGAAGCGAGGCGACGACCACACGCATGGTCGTCGCAGTCGGCGGCGTAAATCGCCACCGACATGTCGGTGCGCTTCTTCTGAAGAAGCGCAAGATCCTTCCTTCGCTTCTTCACCTCCACCGTCATCATCTTGTCCCACCGCCGCTCTGTAGTGCCGGCGGGATGCTTGTCCATGTAGGCGTCCCAGTCGCTGGATTCAGCGCGCTCCGCCGCGAACAACCCTTTGTCGTCATGGTGCTCGGGCTCCTGCCCCAGACCCGGTGGTGCCTTACCCGTGTGCCAGGACGCTGGGCGCCCGCCTTTGTTCTTCGGTGGTTGCCACATCGCTGATTGAGCGCTTGCGCTCATTAGCACGCCCCCCCAACAGGTTTCCCACAGCGCGCCCACAACCCTCACCGGCGCGCGGATGTTGCGCTACCACAATACTGATAACAAAACGTAAAACCAGAACACGGGGCAATTCCCCAAACCCACTGATAAGGTGTGAACAATCTATGAATTCTAACTCTGACGAATCCCGATAACAAAACGTAAACCCAGAACATGGATCAACTTTCGGATTAATACATATCGATTTGTTGTATACAATAGATTGTTTCTCGGTTGCTGGTGCTGTTCGACAAACCATTTTAGATCTTTTATGAATCATAATATCAAATTATGAATTTTACAATAGAAGAAATCACAAATTTATAAATTTGTGATTTACTGTGACAGAGATGTCATAATCTAACATTATACTACTCACCGCCCGCGGTCAATGTCGCGCCCACGGCGGTCAACGATCCTATCACCTGGCTGAAAATGGATTCCGGCGCGCACCGGCATCCAAGGGCCACCCGCATCATCTGCCAAGTGTGGCCTTCTTATACGTGTGTTTTGTGCCCGCTCGATTGCCGCCAAGGCGCGAGGATTATCATGGAATTCTAATACGGTGCGCCGTATTGGGAAACGGTTGCTCAAGTCATTTGCTATGGATCCTATCTGCCTATTGGTCGGAGCTAGTCTCGCCATGTCGCGTAGCATAGGTATATGCCAGTATTGTGTCGGTCGAGGTGCCGAAACCGCCGCGATTACAATCTTGCGCATCACATCGTCGGGCATGTCGCTAAGAGTGGGCGCTTCTCTCTGTGGTTCAGGCTCGGGGTGCGCCATCTGCGCCAAGCGCTCTACCCTATTTGCTTTTGCTTGTTCCATCTATACCCTACTAGATACAATAGAATTCATAAGGTTACTGATTGGTTTTCTTAGATACGAGTGCTTAACTTACCGTCTAAACTGATGTAGAGGATGCAATCCGCCATCGCGAAGACGTCATATCTGACAACTAAATTGTCAACAGCAGCATTGCCTGCTGAAGACGTCTTAACAGTGAATGAAACAGGAAGTGCTCTGTCGCTGGTATTTAAACCTGACTCGGTGGCCGACTTGGCAAATGTTTCAAAATCATAAGCTGCTACCCACAACTGTCTTGGATTCCCACCCCCAGGCGTATAAGACTTAGGGTCATTGATAGTTTCCGTGAATGTCGTGGCGTTGAGCATGGTGCCGTGGTTGTAGGAACCTATTGTCCCAAAACACTTGCGAATCTCATTATACAACTCACCACGGTTAGTATTACTGAATTTGATGGGTTCTTGTGGATACAGGATTGATCCCACCTTGAACTGTATCTCGTTGATGCACAAGGACTGACCTGTCGAGATTGGGAAATAGGCTCCATCAGCAGCTCCTGTCAAAGCATTGTTCTGAGGCCGCACTATGAGACCCTTGAGTGATTTGACCTGCGTCGAGATGTTGTGTGTCGCATTCCCTATATTTGCCTTGGATTGATTGACTAAGTAGTGCTTGTAGGTAGTGGATGCTAGGGAGAGCACACCACCAGTCGCCTGAATCGACATCTTCATTTGGTTCACAAAGCTGTCGTCGAGATCAACCTGATGAGCCACGTATTTGACTTCAGAAATATCCCACTGTCCGGCAGTCACTGCGCCGGACCAGGCGCCGATGTCAGCTGCGGCATTCAAGGTGAGGTATATATCGATCCCCTGTTGGGTTAACAGAAGCGGGAAGTATTTCTCAATGTTGAAAATCGCAGACACGAGTGGTACGTTAAAATAACGGGAGTTGTTGTCATCAATAAGGGTGTTGGCGGGGTGGACATACGGGTTGGCGCCGTCCACTGCCGCGTTGATCTGGGCGCTGATGACATTGTTGAGCGCGGTTGCCCCTGCATTACCCGCTGCAGCCGCAGTGTAAGCTGCGGCATTAGTTCCGCCTTCAGCATCAATGTCTGCTGTATTCGGTGTGAAATTTAAGTTCTCCGTGAGTGAGTGCTCGTCAGCGTTGAGCCTGCTGCCCTGGATAGACTCAAGGATCGCGTACAGCCTCGAGTATTCAGAAATATCCTCAAGCTCCTGGCCGCCACTCATGATCTGCAGTCTGGAGAAGAAAGGCACACCCATGTCTAAACCAACCGAGCGGGCGGTAACACCATTACCAGCCGCTTTGTTGGTCCACTTGAACTGAAGATAACTGTGAGAAAAATCAATAAATGATTGAGAGTTGAGGTTGAGGCGGATGGTCTGACCTGGTAAGAAGGTCTGGCCGTTGTTGGGCACGTAAGTGCGGCGATTGCTCTTCGCCTCTATAGCAACGGGTAAACCGCCGTCATGCTCGTATCTTAAAGTCTTGGGGGCGGCAACAAGGTTACCGGCCGCAGAACTACCTTGCTTTGCGTATCCAGACATATTTAGTTATGATATACTGGACAAAAAAAAACAAGAGAAAAAGTTTTAGTTACCGATCCGGAATCTCGTCGTCATCCAGAAACAAGAAGCGCAGGGTAATATGCACCGGGTTGTTCTTAACCTCATCACTCGCATCACCGCCGGCAGTCTTCGGCTGCATCACCAGCAGGTCGTTGGTGGTCATGTTCTTGATCCGGAGACGTAACCGCTTCCCAAAAGGCGTGCCTATGAGCACGCCATCGTCCGTGATGGAGCGGGTGCTGTGGTAGTGCCGCGTGGCGTTGAATTTCTGCAAGGGAAACACGCACACCAACTGAGACGTGTTGACGCTACCAGGCACAAAGTGTAAAGGATCAAATCCAACGGTGTTGGTGTAGCTGTTGTGCACAGGCACACCTTCCAGCTCTAAACCGCAGAGCAGAGGGCGGGTCTGTGTATCAACGGTCATATCATTGCCAGCATCCAGCGTCGTTTTCGGTATCACGGTCACATTCTGCAACTGAACCAAGCAGCGCTTGTGCTCCGGATACCCGATGTAGTTGGGAATGTCCACAAAGAAATCCACGTTCGACTGACCCGCATGGAATCCTCGGTCATAAACTTCGTATTGCGCGTTATTTAGCGCTGGAGCAGCAGCCATGTTGGTAAATGCAGTAAGGACTGTGAGCTGGTTGCTCCCAGGTATGTTGGTAGCAATCTCACGCCATTCCACACCTGTATCAGACGTCACCTTGAGAAACATTCCAACGATTCCACTAAAGGGGGTCGCATTTGTCAATGTAATTGTCAATCCATTCGCGGAGACTGCGGTAATCTGGTTTGAAGCCATCACCTCTACGGCCGGTGGCACCTGCGCGTCCGAGTTGATGTGAATTGTGTGCGACCGCTTCGCATACTTGCCGACCGACCAGGCGTCTGTGTTAACCTCCATTATAGTAATCCATCAGATAAAAATCTCCTCAAGGTTTTCTTTTCTCTAGTGTGGATCGCGCAGTGTTTCTGAGGGTTCGCCCCGCAGCAAAACTGTCGGTCGCCGTGTCCCGCATCACGTTCATCGCCTGGTTTAGGTCGCCAGTTCGCAGCGCGGACTGCGACGCACGTATGCCGCTGGCAGCCCTGCCCATCGCCGCACCCGCTACCCCCGCGCCTGACACGACGTTCTCACCTATACCAATCGCCGATCGCACGGCGCCTGTGAGGGGCGCCGCCGCCGTGCCCACAAAGGGTGTGCGCTCAATCGCCGAAGTCGCGTGCTTTGCGATGTCTAAACCCTTCTGACCATACTTGACTACATTGCCCGCCGCTTTCTGACCCCATCGCAGCCCATTCACCGCCGCATCCGCCACCTTGTTGCCTAGACGCCCTGCTTTAACCATGAAACTCTCAAACATCTCTATACCTATCCATCAGAAGACTTTTCAGGAGAAACGGTTTCAGAAGTTTTAGTCTGTGCCACCTGCTGCTGTGCTTCAAGCGCTCGGGCCTGAGCGGTCTGAATCTTCTGCTTCCCCCTTGCGAGCACGCGCCTGCGCTGCTGCCGCTTGTCCTTCTGTGGAAACTGCTGCTGCTGCTGCTGCTGCTGCTGCTGCTGCTGCTGCTGCTGCTGCGCAAGGAACCGCCGGAAGTCAACAAGCGGATCGGCGCGCTTTAGGGAGACAAACCGAAAGAGCAGCCCCACCTGAAAATGAAGACCGTTCAGCGACAGCACGCGGTCGCGCTCGTCTGTCAGCTTGATCCGCACCCCACTGATCACGCCTGTCCTCAAAAGTGATTCATGCTTCGTGTCTCTTGGATCGTGGAAGATGATCCCCCCTGGGTTGGTGTTCAGCGTGACCTTGGCCAGAATGTCTGACGCCTTGCCCGTGACGCTGTCATACACTGACAGCGTGGGCAGGTTAGTGCGGATGTGCACGGCGTGGATGGATCCATTGATATCCACAACATTCTCTGAGGTCAAAGGGTTCCCTGTGCTAAGCTCAACATTGGACTCACCCGTGAAGCCAAGTTCGGTGTACATGGGGTTCGTGAGCGTCAGGAAGTAAAGCGTGATGCGCCTGTCTGCCGTGTCGGTCGAGAACACGAACTTCTGCTGCGTGCGGTCGTAGTCTATCTTGATCACGGTGCTCATCCCGTTGAGACTGCTCGCCTCATTCATCCTCGCCGCCAACTCTGTGCGCAGCGTGGTCGCAGTGTAGTTGCCCGGCACCAGCGACAGCGTGTGGGTGAAGAAGGTGTCACCACCCAGCGTCGCCTCGCGGAACTGTACGCCGTCGTTCACACCTGTGCGCATGTTATAAAACGAGTAGGGGATGGTGGCGCTCAGCAGCGACACCAGCATCCCCTCGTCCTCCCGCGTCGTGATGCGGTCTTCAAACACCGTCGAAAACTCGCTCCCAGCCCCCACCCTCGACCCGTCCCTGCTGTCTAGGTACATCACCTTCGCCGCCTGCGTCTCGTGCGACAGGTGGTAGCCAACGTCCGTCATGTATTACTATAGTAAACAATATATTATACGGTATATATACAGTAGAATTCCACTGAGGTGTTCGTCTGGCTTAGGTTCGCCTTGCATAGGATTTGCTCCTAACGGTATCGCCAGGTGGAACCATGAGGTCCCGGGTTCGAGTCCCGGCCGTTACTGCTGCCTAAGCCAGACCGGCAATTTACTGGTTCAATCCCAGATGTTGCTACTTTTGTTCAGTTTGGTGTCTCTGGACACCACCGCCCCGCGTGGCTGAGATATTGCGTAGTGGCCCTAACAGCGCCGGGAGTCGTCAGGAGCAGATCCTATGCAAAGCGAATCTAAAGCCAAAGCGATAGGGTCGCTTAATCTTTTTCACCAATATTTTGGCCCCTAGTTTATGTTTTAAGAGAAATCAATTGTCTAATATTAAGGCGACTAGGTTTAGTCAAATTCTAGGATGATGGTTTGATTACGCCTCACTGTCATGCCTCGTTGTTTCTCGTTCTTTTTTGTTGTTTTCTTCTTAAGGTTTCTGAATTGTTTCTTTGTGGTATACTTGAGATCACCCCACTCATACTTCGCAAGCATCTCGCATACCTCTTCCGGATACTTGGTGTTGGCCTTATACCACTCGGTGCCCTCCTCTACCGACGAAATTTGGAGGTAGGACATGGGGAGCCCGTGGTGCTTGACCATGGAGTTGGCGTAGGCCGGCGCCATGTGATCGGGAGGCAGCAAGTTGTAGTCGGTGCGCTCGGGTGAGACCCACTCCACCATGGCGGGGTTGTATTTGGTAAAGTCGGTTTTAGGGTTGATGAGAGTGTAGCTCGCTTTCGGGTCGCTGGCGACGTAGTGCGCCTGGAGACCGTCATTGGAGCGCACCACCCCTTTAATCGTGATGTTCCCATGTGTGCCTGGCGGATTCTTCATTGTATATACTTATAGTCTAGATTTTATTTGTGATTTCATCCGTGCTTCTTGCCTGGCTTCTTCCCATTTCTCTTGTTGTACCTGATAATACCGTCAAGCATCTTCGGTGGCAACTTGTTGTATTGATTCTTCGTGATGTATCCCTGGTTCATCGCTTTCCTCTGGCTTGCGGTCGGCATCCTCTTTTGTTATAATAGTGTGGAGATATTTGGTGGGTAGCGCCACGTAGGATTTTATTTTAGGCTCGTCGCCTTTAATTATCCCCGCGTAGCGCACCTCATACTGCTCCGGGTGAAACTCCCAGTAGCACAAGGCATCCGTGAAACCGATCACGAAAAAGACGCGCGTGCCGTAGAGACACAAGTGACGCGCGCGCACCACCTGCGCCTCAGGCACATGCACGGTGCGGAACCAGTCCTTCGGATCTCGCCTACCCGACACATCCACGTAGAAATGGTCGCTTACATGACTAAAATGAGAGCCTTTTTCTTTGTGTTGTTTGTAGAAAGGATCATCAGGATCCGGAGGTCTTAAGTTGGGTCCGAAGTTCCGCAACATGAACGACTGCGCATGCGGTTGCCACCGCGCATGGAGGTTGATCACTTCACACTTTGCGTACTCCTTGTTCATTTCTATACATTATGATATGATTTAAATTTTGGGGCAAAACCGCGGAAAATAAATACATCCGCTTGTAGTATAGATGGGGGAGAAGAAGCACAGGAAACACTCCAAGCACTCCAAGCACAGGAAGCACAGGAAGCACAAGAAGCAGAGGAAGGGGCGCTCACGAGCGCCAGTCGGCATGCCCTCGGTTCCCACCTTAGAGCAGAATCAATACTGGTTGCTGCACGGCCGGATTGCCGCCCTAGAGAACCAGGCGATGCAAGGTGGAACACAGAGGTCTGGTGGTGAGAAAACGATGAGCCGATCAGAGGAAGTCGATATTGCCAACCGCGTCATTGACGAGAACCTGAAGAGAGCACGAGACAGGGACGACGCGCGGCCTCCCGAGAACGCTCTGGACAAGGATGACATCAACTTCCTCAAAGAAACCCGCAGGCAGTTACAAGAAAACGACAAATTAGCGCAGATCAAGCAAGAAAACGACAAATTCGAGCAGTTCGAGCGAGAGCATGGTTTTGCGGCGGGTGGTGATGGAACCGAGAGTGAAGATGAAGAACAACCCAGCTTCGATGTATCCCTCGATGTATCGCAACTAGCACATTCAGAGATTGGTTCCATGCTTGTTGAGCGGGAGAGGGCGCACACTACCCCCCCGAAATCACCACCAGAGACGCAGTCAGTTGGGGCGCGGCCTGTCCTGAAACACGAAGTACTCAACTCACTCACAACCCTTTCTCGGGACGGTCCCACTCTAGCGGATGAGTTTGCATTCTCTTCTTATTCTCCAGTGTTTCAACGCGAAGAAAATAGACCGGGCGCGGGTTTTGTAGAGCGAAGACAACAAAGGGCACAACACACTGAATCAGGCGACAGATCCCTTGAGTTAATAGGACAACTACAGGCAAAGATTAGAGAGAGAGACGCAGAATTGAGAACATTATCAGATACTCTCAGTGAACGGGATAGGAGGAGAGGACGTAAACCTAAACCTTGAACATTTGAATGTAGCGCAGCGCACCTTTTGGATTGATCAGGTGGTGGTGGAAGTTGGACACAGTGCTGGCGGGTAAGTTCACCAGACTGCCCACATCCTTGACTGTTTTGAGGCACAAGACCCGCGCCACCGACGTGTGCTCCTCGTCCGCGAAGACCATCACGTACCACATTTATAAACTGGTAGAAATTTATATGCTGCTGAGCCTGACGTAACCCCCGCCCACGTGGTCGGTCGTGGTGGTGACGTGCGCCACAATCATGAGGGCGCTGTAAGGGTCCCCGTCCAGTGTGGTGCCCAAGGAAATCTCATTTAGCGAGGTGCCGCTGCCCAGCGACGTGAAGCCCACACCTGTGTAGTTGTAGATCTTGTAGGCGTTGAGGTTGCGAGACAGCGCGCTGCCACTAACGTCGCGGATCTCCACCATCACACCGGTGGCGCGCCACCCCTGTGGAATCTGCACGATCTGAACCATCTCCAGCCCCGTTGTGGCCGCCTTCGCCCTCCCGAACACCTTGTTGTTGGCGGTGTCGTCCTCAATGTGGATGTTGTAGTAGGTGCTGTCGTCGTTGGGGCGCCACCCCCCTGAATTCAGAGCGAGGAAGTAGTGACCAGAGATGAGATAGACACCCGTGGGCAGCACCTTGTTGCTGGTGCTGAGTAGGTTCAGATTTGTACACGCAACTGTCGCGCCTGGGTAGGACGCAGTGAAGGTGGGGCTGCTGGAGTCCAGAGCCAGCGTTCCCGTGGTCGTAAGGCCCGTAAAGGTCGCCGCTGAACCGGAGAACTGCCCCAGGCTGTTAATTCTTGCCGCATTGGAATTCACATTCAGGTAGGTTAAATTCAGCACCTGGCTGGTGACGCTGCTGCTGAAAGCGGCAGACACAGCGGTCACGTGCCCCGCCGAGGTGAGAGAGGCGTTGGTCAGCGATATACTGTCCGCCTGGATGGCACCTGTGGTCTCAATCGTGCCCGAACCCGCACTTAGGGAGGAGCAGGAAATAGCAGAGCAGGTGACATCCCCTGTCTGCGCCAGCGTAAGATTTGCGCCGTTGTTAACGTTGTCGCGCACCACCAGCGACCTCAGGTCCACCGATCCCAACTGACTGACGGCGACCACCCCGTAATTCACGCTCACACTGTTACATGAGATCGATCCGGTGCCCGTGTCCAGCGAAGACGCCACGATGGAGCCCGCCGTAATGTTGCCTGCTGAGGTGATTCCAGCCACGCCACCAAACGACAGGCTGTTGAGCACCGCCTCACCCGCGGCGCTGATGGTCGCCGCTCCCTGCCCCACGCTCAGCGCACCATCCGACGCAATAGTGGTTTTGTTGCCCACATTGACATTGGTGCAATTCACCGCCGTGGTGCTCAGCGTCAGACCACTCAGCGTCTGACCGCTCAGCGTCCCCGCGGAGACCGTCCCTGTAGTCTGGATGGTGCCCGCACCCGCGTCAAGCGCACCACAAACAACCTCACCGTCCACATTCACCCCCCCCTCCACATTCACCTCCCCCTCCACAACCAAATCGCCCCCAATGTCCGCACCACCCGTGGTAGTCAACTCCTCGCATGTAATCGCCCCTGTGGTCTGGATGGCGCCCGCCTTCAGCGCCCCGTGAAGCGCAATGTCGTCATCCACCGACAGCTCGTCGAAGGCGCCAACCGTCAGTCCGCTCAGCGTGCGCTGTTGTGATGACATAGATCTACTATTGATATACCCGTAGATTTTTTATCTACATGATTACATAACATGGGAATGACGTGGACTCAAGTGTTTTGTATTTACTACTTTACTTATCAAGGAATAAATTTTCTAAGATACTGTTATAACTATGGACGACAAACAACTGGACAACGCCGTGAAAGAAGGGTGGATAACCAAAAACCAGAGAGAAAAGATCACGTCAAGGGGTTATTTGAGCTACTTAGCGAGAACGAACAAAGAGAAGGGACACAAACCAAAACCCTCCCTCAAACCGGAGGAGTGGGAGAAAGAGCAAGCGAAGAAGGCTTTGAACAAATCATCAAAACTGAAACCAAAAAAGAATCTTAAGAGAAACAACAAGAGAAAGTGATTTAAAAGAATGGCTTCTAATAGAGGTATAATCATCATAGACATGCCTGTTTACAAAACACCGTTAGAATTACAAATGTATCGTGAAAGTCAAGAGACCCGTAGTCTGGTAGAACAACTATACAAGAAAATAGGAGAACCATTTAAACCAGAGAAAAAGAAAGTTCGTGTAGGATACAAGGGATACAAGGAGGAGGAAGTGTATCTTACAACAAATGAGATGATTCAACTCATCCTTAAGCATCATGAGTAAGTGATTTTTCGATTGAATTTTACCCTTCTGTTTTTGTCTAAACACCGTTGTAAGCGTCGCACTTCCCCTAATAACCACTCAATCTGATTATTCTGTTTTCTAATCATCACTATTAATTCATCTTTCTCATTCATTTTCAACATACATAGAGAACTGATTTGAATTTCAGTCCTCTGTTTTTACGTATTCCGACTGGGTCTTGAGGCTATGCATCATGATCTCGGCATCCTTCTGCTTCTCCTTGTTGACGTCGGCATACTTGTGGCTCAGGTAGGAGTGTCGTAGAAGCGATGATCCGATCTTTTTCCCCAACTCCTTCTCCCCAATCCGTGTTAGCGCCTTGGTGATTCCGTTGCTGTTAAGTGGCTCGCCTTTGCGGTTCCGTAAGAAGTGATCGCTCTGGTTGTGCCTTATCCAGCGCCTGAGTGCGCGCTTCACAACACCGTCAGTCACTTCCATGACACGCTGACCCAGTTTGCCACTTGTCTTGTAGTGATTCAACACAAAACGAAATGACCCACCCTGCCTCGCTGATCCATACACAAAGTAGTTGCGAGACTTGCGTTCGTGTTCAGACATGCGACGCCACTGCATCTGCGTCCGCACTAAGAGGTCCGCGAAATCGTTCCTGACAGGGTAGTGCTGGTGGAGTAGCACTATCAGGTAGTCTTGGAACCTCTGCTCCTCGCTTGAGTTCATGCTACCCCTTGATTTTACTTCAGATCCCATCTTCTTAACCATCGCCTCGTAGTCAGGCCACGTTACCCAGTTCTTCTCTTGCGACGCCGTCTTCTTGTGCGCCTTCACTACCTCCTGATAATCGTTCTGAAACTTGTCGCGCTTCTCTTCGTAGAATTCAACCGCCTTCTTGTACGTGTCATCCTTTGAACCCTTGAGAACCACAATCGCCGCGTTCAGGTAGTTCTTGCGTGTGTTCGGCTTGTATTTTTCCAAACGATCCATCACCACATCGGTGTCCTTCAAGAACTCTAAGTCTGTCGCTCCGGGTGGGGCGATGCTCTTGAGCGACACCGCGTACGACTGGACACTTGTGTCCCGTAGATTGGGCTTCATCTGCTTCACCATGTCAACAAAATCCATCATTATACTCTATAATCACAAAAAAATTTAAACGAAATTGAACCAGTTGTGTGGATTATACGCGGCGCTAGGCATCTCATCGTCGTCCGAGTCGGTGACGTAGACCACCTTTGGCGGCTTCTTGGGTTTATTAGGCTTCTTTGTGCGCTTCTTGCGCTGCACATAAACAACCTCTTGCTCCGACTCGCCACTGCTCTCGGTTGAGTAGTCGCTGTCCGAGCTGTCCTCGACGATCACCTTCTTAGGTTTCTTTGATATTGGATTCTTTGTGTTGGATGCGGCACCTTTGCTTTGCGTCTTGTTCTGATGTGATGCCTCCCGCTTGGCCTTGAGTGCAGCTTGCGCCTTTTTGAACGCCTCCTGTTGCGCCTTGGTTCGGGGCTTCTTGGCACGAGACTTAGGTGGAGGATCCTTCTCGATGTCATTGGTTAACACCTCTTCCAATTCGGACTCCGGTTGGGGATCCGTCTCATCCCTGTGCATGAGGTGATCATCCTGAAGATCAATCACTTCCTCGGGGTCGCTACTCGCCTTTGATGCTTCCATGGGTTCCATACAATGTTATGATGTTCTTTAGAAAAAAATTCCGATGAATCGAAAAAATTTCTTCGATATCGTAGACTTAGGTTTTATCATAATATGAATTTAATTTTAACGCAACTTAGATGCCTTAATATTAGAATAGTTATCAATAGGTTTCATAAAACCTCTATAGAGGATTGATTACAAAAACACTTTTGTATTTCATAAGAAATACTTGTCTAATATTAAGGTGGTTAGGATTAGGTTTTCTCTCTGATGATAATGTATGATTGGGGAGTGGTGAACCATCGGTAGCGGTTATCCCTTGCCACATTGCGCAACAAGCGAGTTCCGCGAAGGTTGCTGTCGATCAGTATTAAATCGTCACTGTCTTTTGATTTTACGATACTGACTACGTGCGCAAAGCCAGTTGCTGTCGGGAGTTGCGCCACGGCATACTGGAAGTTGGCGTCGGCACGCCCCTCTACAGACCAGTCGTGGAACTTCTGCGCATCCAGAGTCACGTTCTTGCCACCAGGATCTAAATAGTCAAACATGTTGGTCCACGTGACCGACGCCTGATTCCGGTTAGCGAGTTGCATAGTGGATTCAAACCACAGTGGTGTGTGAATCGCGCGTTGTCCTCCCGTTTTCAGTTGCCTGTATCCCTTGACGAGTTGCGGTGGGATGTCAGATGTAGACCATCTCTCTATGGGTGGTCGGTCTAAACAGTTGACAAGTGTTGAGTTGAGCGCATGCATTGAGCACTCATCAATATAGTTACCCCACTCGTCTAGGTTGTATTCTTGGAAGTAGTCCGGTGCGAGTGTGCGGCGCCTAACACTACGCACGTCGGTGTCACCCCCACCTGCTTCCCTGCGACGCACACGGTCGCGGGACAACTGAGCCACATCCGTCTCGTCAAGGTTTGCCTCCATCTTTGTATATCAGAGAGAAAAGTTTTGGAAAACAAAAACACGTCCGCCCTGGCCGGACCACCTGGTGCTACGGCCTTATCCTCAGGATGCCCAGGGTTATTCCAGGAGCGCGACGCGGCAGTGGTGCCCCACTACTAGACTTTCGTGAGCAGGAACGGTGACGATACTACGGCACGCGGTACGACGTTGAGTCCCACTCTACCTTAGTGAAGGGACGCCGACCCCTGGCACGAGAACGAAACCCACCTGACACTCCAGTCATAGTAGCACACAGATCTAATTTCATATTTATACCCCTTCGTCCGTGAGAGCGGACCGGGTTGGGGGACGAAAAAACAACTGCAGCAACAGTAAACAATCTATTAAGACACTATGATCAATCTATTAAGACACCTCAAAATCGGGTGACCACCTCAAAATCGGGTGACCACCTCAAAATCGGGTGACCACCTCAAAATCGGGTGACCACCTCAAAATCGGGCGACCACCTCAAAATCGGGCGACCACTCGAAAAATGGGCGACCACTCGAAAATTGGGCGACCACTCGAAAATTGGGCGACCACTCGAAAATTGGGCGACCACTCGAAAATTGGGCGACCACTCGAAAATTGGGTGAGGTTGGTAATGGAGCGGTCCGTAGGTGGTGAGGTTGGAAATGGAGCGGTCCGTAGCAAGTTTTTGGGTGGTGAGGTTCTCATCTCGTTTTTGGCCAGTTGATTTGGGAGACGGACCCCTCTTGAGAATTCTAGCAACAAACGCACAACGCACTTCAAGGAGCATGTCACTCTCGACGCAAGAGTTGAAGAAGGTGTGGATACCCAAGGGCAAGAAAACGCAACCCTCCACTGCGGTGAAGGTGGGTGACTGCGTCACACTCTACTACGTTGAGAATGATGAGGACGGCAACAAGAGTGTCAATGCCTACGACGCAGTGGTCACCAAGGTTAACACCAAGACGTTCAATGCCATCTGCGCGGGGGAGGACGCGCAGGTCCCCATCACTAAGTATCCCAATGGGGTGTGGCATTTCCCGGGAGACGGTCCTGTCGTTGATGACGTGGAGTTCGAGAACTTCAAGCTCCTGAACAGCGGACCCGTATCAAGGGAGCCTCCGAAATCGTCTTGGTCTCAGATTGAGTGGCAGGAAACCACGACGTGGAAGACCTTCCGCTGGACTTAGGTGTCCCAATGGAGAACACTTGTTTCATTTGTCTCATTTGAGTTATTTAAACCATTTCATCTTGTTTAGACCACACAGATCATTTAAATTCATTTCAGGCGGAGCGAGGGTCAGTAGTGTCCTTATGAGCCCCGCCAGGGGCTCATCCCGCTGTGCGCGCACCGATATATCGGGATTTTCACAGTGAGAGGGGTAGTGTCAAGCCTACTTGTATCATTTGTATCATTTGGTAAATTTTAATCATTTCAATCTATTTTGAATCTCAACGGTCAAACCTTATACACATCATCCTCATCATC
>Ga0222713_10001415_pt1 | contig 26903 bp, 25 predicted proteins | sample C33_649DmetaG_FD_165061 | JGI IMG/M metagenome (GOLD analysis project Ga0222713, IMG submission 165061) | Estuarine water microbial communities from San Francisco Bay, California, United States - C33_649D | ecosystem: Environmental > Aquatic > Marine > Unclassified | place: USA: California... | reverse complement strand
CTTGGACTTGTTTGCGGTGTAGAAGTCAACCATCTCACCGAAACTCTTTGGAGCGCTCTTGACCATCTTGGTGTTGTAGATCATCGCTACGTTGTTGATGTCTAGTGGAACACCATAGAGATTCCCCTTATAGGAGAGATCAAAGAGGTTATTAGCGGTGAAACGATTCTTAACCGCATTGCTAAGGGTAATCGGAGCGAGTTTTCCATTCTTTGCTCCTGTTGGTACCCAGTCATTTGCGCCGACGATAATGTCTGGTCCGGTGAGATCGGTTGCATTATCGACCGCAGTCTTCAACGCGTCGAAGCTCGAGAAAGTGCGTACGACTACCTTGTAGCCAGCTACCCAGTCATTCTTTGCTTCGAATACTTTGGTGAGGTTTGGTCCACGAGTCTCATCGGCCCAAACCAAGATTTCCTTATCTACTGCTTGAGCTGGTGCGATGAATGCGCCAGCGCCAAGCACAGCCGCTACTGCGACTGCTAGTGCCTTGAATCGAAACATGTTTCTCCTATTTATCTATGCCCGAGACGTCTCTTGGGCCAGGGTTCGTTGCCGGCGGCAACGAATGCCATATTTCACTCCAGGTCTCAGGCTTTTTCCAGACAGAAGGCGAGAGTCGCTCAGGGTTGTTTGGCTATTTACCCAATTGTTATAAACAAAACTCTTTCAGAAAATCAGCGGTGTAGCTGGCTAACCGTTTCATCCCATCCAGTGACACCTTCAGGCTTACGTGGACCTTTACCGATGTAGCGTGCGGATGGACGAACCAATCGACCGGTTCGCTTCTGTTCCAAGATATGGGCGCTCCAACCCGCAGTTCGAGCGGACGTGAACATCGAAGTGAAGAGGTGCGCGGGTACTTCTGCGAAATCAAGGACGATTGCGGCCCAGAACTCGACATTGGTCTCAAGGACGCGATCGGGATAACGCTCCTGCAGTTCGGCGAGCGCTGCCTTCTCCAACTCGAGTGCAACTTCATAACGTGGTGCACCGAGTTCCTTGGCTGTTCGACGAAGAGTCCGAGCACGTGGGTCTTCGGCGCGATAAACGCGATGCCCAAATCCCATTAGCCGCTCTTTGCGATCGAGAATTCCTTTGACATATCCACGTGCATCGCCATTCTTTTCCACTTCTTCGATCATATGAAGAACGCGAGATGGCGCACCACCATGAAGTGGGCCAGACATCGCACCAATAGCACCTGACATTGCTGCTGCAACATCCGCTCCCGTTGAAGCAATGACTCGTGCTGTGAAAGTTGATGCGTTCATTCCATGTTCTGCAGCAGAGACGAAGTAAGCATCAATCGCGCGAACATGCTTTGGATCAGGTTCGCCGCGCCAACGAATCATCATTCGCTCAACAACAGTATGTGCCTTATCGACCTCGCTCTGAGGAATCATCGGCTGCCATGTACCACGAGCAGATTGCGCTACATATGAAAGGACCATCACTGAGACTCGAGCCAGGTTGTTTCGCGCTTCTTCATCAGAGATATCAAGAAGTGGCTTCAAGCCCCAAGCTGGTGCAAGCATCGCAATCGCAGATTGCACATCGACTCGAACATCACCGGAGTGAACTGGAAGTGGGAATGGTTCTGCTGGTGGCAAGCCAGGATTGAATTCATCATCAACGAGAAGTCCCCAAGCATTTCCAAAGGTGACACGTCCGACCAAGTCCTCGATATCAACACCTCGATAACGAAGGGCACTGCCTTCTTTATCTGGCTCTGCGATCTCTGATTCGAATGCAATGACGCCTTCTAGGCCGGGCTTGAAATCGCTCATGAGATAGTCCTTATCGAGTGGTCGCCTGGGGCTATTCTCTCGGCCAAGGGCCCCTGAGACAAACTCAAAAGTGCCCCCGATTGAATCTCGAAGTGACTCATTGACGAAAGTGACCTTAGATACAGCTATGACCAACGATGAAGAACTACGTCGTCAGTTGGGCGAGATGCGCAGAAGTTATGGCGACATCGGCCTGGTCGAAGAGAATCTTCCAGATAACCCCTTCGCTCTTTTTCGCCAATGGCTCACTGAGGCAAGCGCCAATGCCCACATAGTCGAACCCAATGCCATGGTCCTTTCCACCGGTGATCTCACTTCTCGAACTGTCCTACTCAAAGATCTAACCGAAGCTGGCTTCTCTTTCTTCACTAATTACAACTCGCGCAAAGCCCATGCCATCGAAAAGGATTCCAGGGTTTCACTCCTCTTCCCTTGGTATGTGATGGAGCGGCAAGTGTCGATAACCGGAAAAGCGATGAGACTTTCTGAAAATATCTCTGATCAGTACTTCGCTTCGAGACCCTACGGGAGCCAGATTGGTGCATGGGCGAGTGCTCAATCAGCAGTGCTCGCATCTCGCACTGAGCTCGAGACTCAAGTCGAGGAGTACAAGAAGCGCTTCCCCGAGGGAGGCGCAGTCCCCCGTCCGCCGCATTGGGGTGGCTTCGTCGTTTCGCCAGAGAGCGTCGAGTTCTGGCAAGGTCGTTACAGCCGGCTTCATGATCGAATCCGTTACATCAAAGATGAGAATTCGCAGAACAAGCAAGATGTATCACGCTGGAATCGAATAAGGCTTAATCCGTAATGGCTTAGCCTTAGCCGTCATGAGCGAAATAAGAATCCCCGAATCAATCAAGCCGAAGGACGGTCGCTTCGGTTGTGGACCTTCGAAAGTTCGAAGTGATGCCCTTGAGTCACTACTCACCCGGGCTGCCCCAGTTATTGGTACATCACATCGTCAAAAAGGCGTTAAAGATGTCGTCCACCGGGTTCGCGAAGGGCTCAACTCGCTCTTTTCTTTGCCTGCCGGTTACGAAGTAGTTCTTGGGAATGGCGGCTCTACCGCGTTCTGGGATGTCGCAACATTTGGATTGATAGAGAAGAAGTCGCAACATTTGAGTTTCGGTGAATTCTCCTCGAAATTTGCAACCGCCGCGAAGGAAGCACCTTTCTTGGATTCACCTTCGATCATCTCATCCGAGCCAGGCTCACATCCTGTTGCAAAGGCTGAGGCTGGGATTGACCTCTACGCCCTCACCCACAATGAGACTTCGACGGGTGTTGCTATGCCGATCAAACGTCCCGCTGGCAGTGATGGCGCTTTGGTAGCAGTGGATGCAACAAGCGCAGCAGGTGGACTTGTTGTGGATGCCAAAGAGTTTGATACCTATTACTTCGCACCTCAGAAATCTTTTGCATCTGATGGCGGAATATGGATCGCTTTGATGAGCCCTTCAGCGCTAGAGCGTGCGGATCGAATCAAGAAGAGTGGTCGCTGGATGCCCGCATTCTTGGATCTTTCGATCGCCATCGAAAATAGCAAGTTGGATCAGACTTATAACACTCCTGCTGTGATTACGCTCTGGCTCTTAGCAGAACAGCTCGAGTGGATGAATTCAAATGGCGGACTTGCCTTCGCTACTGGGCGAAGCGCATCGAGTGCAGAACATATCTATGGCTGGGCTGAAAAGAGTGGATTCGCAAAGCCTTTCGTCACAGACCCTGCCATGAGATCGAACGTGGTCGCCACGATTGATTTCGATGAGAGTATCGATGCTCTTGCGATCGCCAAGATCCTTCGCGCTAATGGCATCGTCGACACTGAGCCCTATCGTAAACTTGGGCGAAATCAATTGCGTGTGGGAATGTTCCCAGCAATCGAACCTTCAGATATCCAGGCGCTCACTGCATCGATCGATTATGTGATCGGTGCGATGAAAGCTTGACGACTTTCAAGCGTGATGCGCAGTTCTGGTATATCGCCTCACAATTAGGAATTCTCGGCTTCTTCATGGGGGGATTTGGTCCAGCCCAGCCACTGCTTCAATCGGACCAAGGAACTTCAGGGCTTGTCGCCGGCCTTCATGGCACATCACTTGGTTTCTCTGGCTTGATTGCGGGACAACTCAACGCACGACTTGTGCATCACTTTGGGCGATTTACCACTTCTTGGATTGGGATGCTGACTTTCCTTGCGGGTGCACTCGGATTCATAACACTTCAACCTCCCGCACTTACTATCACCGCGACCGCTTTGATCGGCTTTGGCGTGACAGTGATGATCAATAACGGTGTCACTTTTCTCTCACACAATCACGCGAGTAATTCAACGGTGGCGATCGCACAGGCAAATGGCTTCAACTCATCAATGTACCTACTTGGTACATTGTCCATTGGAACTCTTGCATCACTTGGCCTCAGTTGGCGACTGGGGCTCCTCATAGTCTTTCCACTTGCTTTGCTTGCCTACAAACTTTCCAAACGACATATCGATGAGATTCATGAGAAGAGCGAGGCAGGACCACAACGTGGACCTCTCGGCAAGAGATACTGGATCGGTTGGCTCGGACTTACCTTCGCTATCTCTGCAGAATTCTCAACTACCTTCTGGTCGGCCGCCCACCTTCGCGAGAAGTTCTCACTCTCCAGCGGTAATGCAACGACCGCAGTGCTCTGCTTCGCACTCGGAATGGCGCTTGGTCGCTGGTACGGCACTCTTGTCTTCCCTCGAATCGATGTCGATATCAGAGCTTCGGTCTTTGTCATCATCCAGTTCATTGGCTTCGCGATCTTCTGGGCATCACCGAGCGTTGCACTCAGTCTCATCGGCCTCTTCCTGACTGGTCTTGGAACTTCAGCGCAATTCGCGCTCTTCTCACTTCGCCTACTGAGGTTCGCAAAAGACAAGCCAGACCTCGCCATCGGAGTCAGTGCACTCGGAGCGGGGGTAGCGATTGGATGCGCACCATTCATAATCGGTTCGCTATCGGATCGAGTAGGAATCGCAAGTTCCTTCTTATTGGTCCCTCTCTTTATCGTCCTAGCGGGAGCAACCCTCTTTCTCAGGTCTGATTCACGCTCTATCGCGTCAAATAATCCTGCTTAGCTCCTTTTCTTTTCGCTTACTTTCTTATTTATCGTCCGGGCTTGTATCCAAGACATCTTCGACGGCGTAACTTGCAGGATTTCCGATTCGATCCTTGAGCCAGATATATGTGATCAAACCTGAAAGCGCTGTAATCGCACCACAGAGAAACATGGTCCAACGAATACCTATTACCCCAGCAAGAGCGCCGAGGATCGGTGAACCTATCGGAGTGCCACCAAGGAAGACTGTGAGATAGACACCCATCACTCTGCCCCTTATCGCAGGGTCGGTTCGAACTTGCATAAGTGAGTTCGCGGTGATCATGGTGAGAAGTGCGATGAAGCCTGTAATGGGAAGGATCAATGCATAAGTGGTGAAGTTTGGCGACTGTGAACCCACCATAAGCGCTACTCCAAATCCAAGAACACCAAGCATCACTCGTTTAGGAGTTCGCCGCTTCTCAAACTTCGCCGAGATAATCGCCGCAGAGAGTGAGCCAATAGCAAGGATGCTTCCCAATGCACCAAAGACTTCCACGCCAAGGCCAAACTCCTTGGTGGTCATCAAGGCGTTGTAGATAGCGAAGTTGAAACCAAATGTCGCCCCAAAGAAGACCACAATCATCGTCCCATAGAGATCTGGACGTGCGCGAATGTAGGCAATTGCTTCTCGTACTTTAGAGTCAAGATTTGGCTTAGCTTCAATGAAGAGGTCCGACTCTTTGATTGCCATCAATGCCAGCACGACCCCAAGGAATGAGAGTGCGTTAATCAAGAATGAAGGACCAGTGCCGGCTGCCGCGATCAAGAGTCCCGATAATCCCGGACCGATCAGTCGTGCTGCGTTGAAATTTGCCGAATTTAGGCTCACCGCATTTGGAAGGTCTGTCTTTCCAACAATCTCACTGGTGAACGCCTGGCGTACTGGCGCATCTAAAGCCGATGCGAGTCCTAGGGTGAATGCGAAGAAGAAGACATGCCAGAGCGCGATCAAATCAGTAAGAATCAATACCCCAAGGGCAAAAGATGAGATAAACCCGCCGAGGTTGCAATAGATGAGCAACCTTCGCTTGTTGAACTTATCGGCGAGTTTTCCTCCCTGCATACTAAATAGCAAGGCTGGTGCAAATTGCAGACCAGTGACTATTCCGAGATAAAGGCTCGATCCCGTTAGTTCGAGTACCAACCAATCCTGCGCGACACGTTGAGCCCAAGTCCCAATATTGCTAACTGCATTGGCTGGGTAGAGGATTCGGTAGTTGCGATGACGAAAGGATCGCAACGAACTCATACCCTCACTCTAGTGCGAGCGAAGGTCTTTGATCCTTGGTCTGATTGATGGTCTCAATGACTATTAGACTGCGACCATGCGTAGTGCACTGATTGCCATTGTCTTTGGAATCTTCTGTTGGGCCGTTTATCTAGTCTTTGCGCTCGCAACTGGAGCCGATGCGAAGTACGTTTACACCTCGCTCGTTGGCATAGCACTCGGTGCAATCGGAATCCGATACACAATCAGGCGCGGAAAACGAGAACAGCTCTAACGCGAGTTAGATCGTTCCCTCAATCTGGCCAGCAATACCTCGAAGGACTTTTGCCACTCGCGCAGACTCAGCTTCTCCTAGCGGACGACCATGGCGGAGATTGTTACCGACTCGATCGAGCATCTTTATTGATTCTTCTATCAAGATCGCCAGATCTTCTGCGCCTCTGCCACCGCTTATTGATGGTGGAGCTTCGACGATTCGCACTGAAAGAGCTTGTGGTCCACGACGTCCTTCAGCGATTCCAAACTCGACCTTTGTACCAGGCTTGACCGTGGTGACTCCAGAGGGAAGGGCTGATGAAGCTAGGTAAACATCTTCGCCTTCATCCGATGAGATGAATCCGAATCCCTTTTCCATGCTGAACCACTTGACTCGACCTGTAGGCATGGCGATCTCCTTCTCAAGTTCAGTTCGTTTTGGTGTCGTGTGCGACTGACCTCTAAGTCAGTAGCCGGAACTTCCGGGCAGGGCGCGAGTTTATCGCCTCTTCGAAGATCGAAGTAGGGGGATTTTCTGAGCGCAGGTTAAGCGAGAACCTCGGAGTGGGCGCCACAGCCGTGATCGACCGAGACCACTCGGCCATCTTCAGGGGAGATCGCATTGGCGCAAACCCCGAAAGCCTGGCGAAGTGAACCGGCAATGGGAACGAAGAAACCACAACTATGACAAGGAAGTGGCGCGGCCTTTGCTATCTCAGAATCAGGACCACGGTCGCCTTCATACCAGCGCTTACTTGCCTGATCCCGACCCTCAATAGAGAGGATCCGCTTCCTGCCTAACCCGTTCTCCCAGAGCAAATCAATTGATAGGAGATCTAAATCTTCATCACCTGGAAGCGTTGCCTCACCGGTTGTAAGCCTTGCATCATCAATCGCAGTGGGAACGATATCTCCCACTCCAACATCGCCAGGCTGAAGCCGTTCGTTATAGGGAATCCACTTCGGCGCGAGAAGAGCATCTGGTCCAGGTAGAAGAACCACATCGCAAACTGTCGCTGCATCGCCATCAGTACGCGAAAGTGTGACCGCCCAACGCCAACCCTTATATCCAGGTAGTGAACTCTCAAACAAATATGTCGCAATGTCGCCATGATCTTGATCAGTTGCATTCTCAATATCAATCAATGAGCCGACAAGTTCACCCTTACCGGCATTTTCGATTGCAGCGCTACGTGCAACTTCACTCGCGCCAAAGAGGTCATTCGACATGAAGCAATCATAGATGTCTTTCCAAATGCAATGACCCCCGGGTTTTCACCCGAGGGTCATTTGAAAGCGATGGATTCGCTTTAGAAGTCCATATCACCAGCGCCAGGGCCGGCAGGAACTGCTGGCTTTGGTTCTGGCTTATCAGCGATCACTGCCTCAGTTGTGAGGAAGAGTGCTGCAATTGATGCCGCGTTCTGAAGCGCAGAACGTGTCACCTTCGCTGGGTCGATGATTCCTGACTTGATCATGTCAACGTATTCACCAGTTGCAGCATCAAGACCGAAACCAGGATCGAGATGGCGAACCTTCTCGACAATGACTCCACCTTCAAGGCCTGCGTTGACCGCGATCTGCTTGAGTGGTGCTTCGACCGCAAACTCGACGATTTTCGCGCCAGTTGCTTCATCGCCGGAGAGCTTCAACTTATCGAATGCCTTCTTTGATGCTTGGAGCAATGCAACGCCTCCACCAGAGACGATTCCCTCTTCGACAGCAGCCTTGGCATTTCTGACTGCATCCTCAATGCGGTGCTTGCGCTCCTTCAATTCGACTTCAGTTGCAGCGCCAGCCTTAATAACCGCAACGCCACCGGCGAGCTTTGCAAGACGCTCTTGCAACTTCTCGCGGTCATAATCGGAATCTGTGTTCTCGATTTCATTGCGGATTTGCTGGACTCGTCCCTTGATCTGATCTTGATCACCAGAACCTTCGACGATTGTGGTCTCATCCTTGGTGATAACGACCTTGCGGGCACGGCCAAGAAGATCGAGAGTTGCACTCTCAAGCTTGAGACCGACCTCCTCCGAAATGACAGTCGCACCAGTGAGAATCGCGATGTCTTGGAGCATCGCCTTACGACGATCACCAAAACCAGGTGCCTTCACCGCAGCAGAGCGGAAGGTGCCACGAATCTTGTTGACGACGAGAGTCGCAAGCGCCTCACCCTCGACATCTTCAGCAATGATTGCAAGAGGCTTTCCGGACTGCATTACCTTCTCAAGTACTGGAACAAGATCCTTGATATTTGAAATCTTTGAGTTTGCGATCAAGATGTAAGCATCCTCGAGGACTGCTTCCATTCGATCAGTGTCTGTTACGAAGTAAGGGGAGATGTATCCCTTATCGAAACGCATACCTTCAGTCATCTCGAGTTCAAGTCCGAAAGTGTTGCTCTCTTCGACAGTGATTACGCCTTCCTTGCCCACCTTGTCCATTGCTTCCGCGATCATCTCGCCGATGGTGGAATCTGCTGCAGAGATAGATGCGGTTGCCGCGATCTGCTCTTTGGTCTCGACATTCTTTGCCATCGCAGAGAGTTCAGCCGAGATTGCATCGACAGCCTTCTCGATTCCGCGCTTAAGGGCCATCGGGTTTGAGCCGGCAGCGACATTTCGAAGTCCTTCACGGACAAGTGCCTGAGCCAAGACTGTCGCGGTGGTTGTTCCGTCACCTGCTACATCATCAGTCTTCTTCGCAACCTCTTTGACGAGCTCTGCGCCGATCTTCTCCCATGGGTCATCAAGTTCAATCTCTTTGGCGATCGATACGCCGTCATTCGTGATGGTCGGTGCGCCCCACTTCTTCTCAAGGACCACATTGCGACCGCGAGGTCCGAGGGTCACCTTCACTGCGTCAGCCAAGGTGTTCATGCCACGCTCAAGTCCTCGGCGGGCTTCTTCGTTGAAGGCAATCATCTTTGCCATAGTCGTGCTTCTCCTCTTTTATATGTACCTGAGATGAAACTGCTCAAGACTTTCCTTGAGCGGGTGGCTTATCACTCCCACCCGGCGAGTGCTAACGCGAACCCTAGAGGGCGTATTCCCGAACCTCAAATTGGCAGGTCCCAGGGCGGGAAGAATCCTGAAAGGAGTGAGTCTCTAAGCGATGGGCCGACCCTGGCGCTCGGCCAGTCGGACCTCTCGCATCCTTCGAAGTCGCTTGATCAACATCGGCGAGGCGGCGAGCGCATCATCTCGATCGATGAGGCTACTGAGCACTTCGTAATATCTCGATGGGGTCATGTCGAAGAGTTCTCGAATCGAACTCTCCTTTGCGCCGGCGTACTTCCACCACTTCTGCTCGAACTCAAGAATCTTAAGTTCGACCTCGCTCAACGCGGTTGCATGTACATCTCGAAGTGGCTCGACCATAGTGAGGCCAACCTTATCCCTTGGTATGGACATCCTTAGGGATTTCAGCCGAAGAGAACTTTTCGCTTGCTACTTCGGACGATATTTCGAAGCATTGTTGGAAAGACGAAGGCGTGGAAAGGAAGGACTATCAACCAGTAGATCTGGCCACCCAGTCCCCTTGGCGCAAAAGATGCCTCTTGGGTTATCTCAGTTTGAATGGAATCAGCAATTTTCACCTCTCTGATTCGAAACTCCAGCCAAGCTTTTCCGGGCAGAATCATCTCGGCATAGAGGCGAAGTTTGCGTTCCACACCATTTCGCTCGATAGTCTCCACTCGCCAGAAATCCAGACTCTCTCCGACCCGAAGCGTCTTTGGATCACGACGTCCGCGGCGTAAGCCGACACCGCCAAAGATTCGATCAATAAGTCCTCGCAAATACCAAAGGAAATCGGCGCCATACCAACCTCGATCTCCACCAATCTCCTCGATTGATTCCCATACTTTCTCAATCGGAGCATCTGTGGTCGCAATGCGACGGTCATAATAAGTTGATTCACCTGCCCACTCAGGATCTCCCTGCGCTTTCTGCCAAGGAGCGGTTGGGACAGTCGCATCCGACCATCGCGTCTCCACTTCATTGGAAGAGATACGAGAGAGCGCAAGTTCAATCGCGCCATTGACATCTATAAGACCTTGGGGTGGCTTCGGGATGTAGTTATCGATTGATTTCTTCGGATCTGCTACGACTTCATTGATGAGGGAGCCAACGAGCGGTCTTGCTAGAGAAGTCGGAACCGGAGTGACGAATCCGATCCATAAGCTGGAGAGATTTGGCGTGAGAACAGGAACTTTGATGATGATTCGCCTTCGAAGACCAGAGATCTTCGCGAACTTCTGCATCATCTCCTCATAGGAGAGGACTTCTGCGCCACCGATATCAAAGACTCTCGAGACTGGCTCCTTCAATGTGGCGGCATGACTTAGATACCAGAGCACATCTCGAATCGCTATCGGATGGGTGCGATTGGAGACCCACTTTGGTGTCGTCATGATCGGAAGGCGATGTGTCAGATGTCGGAGCATTTCAAAAGAAGCCGAGCCTGACCCGATTATGATCCCGGCACGCATCTCTAGAACTGGGACTGACCCCGAGGCAAGAACTTCTCCGGTCTTTGCGCGCGAGGAGAGATGCTTGCTCATCTTCTCGTCGTTAGCAATTCCTCCAAGGTAGACAATCTGTTTGACGCCAGCACACTCTGCTGCATTTGCAAACTTCTTCGCCATCTCCTCTTCGACTTCGTTGAAATTCGTCCCGGCATTGATTGAATGTAGGAGATAGAAGGCGGTGTGAACTCCGGTGAGCGCTCGCTCAAGATCGCCCTCACTCATCGCATTTCCCTGTGCGACCTCAACTTCTTTCAACCAATTCAATTCCGAGATCTTGCGTGGGTCTCTGACCATAACTTTGACGGTCAACCCCTCTGCGATGAGAGATCTCACGAGACGCCCACCAACATATCCAGAAGCGCCCGTGACAAGCACTCTGCGTGAAACGTCATGAAGCGAACTCATGTAGCCGACAGTAGACTCAACTAGTGAAGGATGAAAGTCGAAATCCCAGAGATGAGAAGCCCAGAGTCGTAATCCTCGGTGCTGGCTTTGGTGGGCTTACCGCTGCTCGCTCGCTTCGAGGTAAAGCGAACGTGACATTAATAGATAGACATAACTATCAGACCTTCTTGCCGCTGCTCTATCAGGTTGCGACAGCAGGCCTTGCTGCTGACCATGTGGCCCACCCAATTCGTGGCGCACTTCGCAATTCTGGGATTGAGTTTCGAATGGGTTCCCCCATTGCCATCGATCACAAGAACAAAAGTGTGAAACTAGATAGTTCTGAGATATTTCACTTCGATCACTTGATCATTGCACTCGGTTCAGCAACGACTGACTTTGGGATTCCTGGAGTTTTTGAGCATTCGCTAGGGATGAAGAGCGTTAGCGAAGCACTTCGCATTCGCGGCGAGGTGATGCGTCATTTCGAGGATCTCTGTCGCATTGATGATAGTTCGACTCTTACGGTCACGGTCGTCGGAGGTGGGCCCACTGGTGTCGAGATGGCGGGGGCACTAGCAGAACTTAAGCGTGGACCGCTCAAGCGCGACCATGAACGGGCAGCCGAGCGAATACAAATCCGTCTTATTGAAGCTGGAGATCGACTTCTTCCTTCGTTTCATCAAACACTTTCAAAGAAGACAAAGGAAGATCTGGAGCGCCTTGGCGTTACTGTCTCATTGGAAACGAAGGTCTCTAAAGTTCGACATGACCGAATCGATGTCAAAGGTTCGACTGCTATCGATTCCGATATAACTATTTGGGCCGCAGGCGTGACGGGTGTTCCTGTAATGAAGAAGTTATCTATCCCGACCGAGAACGGGAGAGTGAAGATAGAACCGACTCTTCAGGTTTCGAACTATCCCTACATCTGGGCGATTGGAGATATCGCTGGGGCAAAGGACAAATCTGGACGGTTTCTCCCAATGGTCGCGCCAGTTGCAATGCAACAAGCACGCTTTGTCGCAACGCAGATCACCAATATCTCCATGGGAAATAAGATCGAAGAATTCAAATATCGAGATAAAGGTTCTATGGCCACAATTGGCCGACATAAAGCCGTAGTAGAGGTAGGTCGATACCGACAGAGTGGCGTGATCGCTTGGTACGCCTGGCTCTGGTTGCATCTCTTTTACCTTCTTGGTGGCAGAAATAAGATAGGAACGATGGCTGATTGGACATGGAATTACCTCACTTTTGATCGAGGAAATAGACACATCATGGACGGCGCAATGGATGGTTCTGAGGCGTGAGCTACATCAATCTTCGTGGACACCAAGTCTGGAGCGTTCAATACAAACCACTATTTAAGCCTCGGGCTGAGAAAGTCGTTCTTCTTCATGGTGGACTCAGCGCGACTGAAGATTGGGATCACGCGATTCTTCCCGCGATAAAGCGAGATTTCCACGTCTATGGTTATGACCGAACGGCGCATGGCCGGACCAAAATTCGCGATGGCTACTACCACTTCGATTTTCAATGTGACGAGGCAATCGCTTATTTGGAAGATATGTTGAAAGGTCCGGCACACTTGATTGGCTGGAGTGACGGCGGAATCATCGCGCTTTATGTCGCACTGAAACGTCCAGATCTTGTGAAATCAATCGTCGCAATCGGAGCGAACTTCCATTATGACTGCGGAGCAATCCACGATGTGCTTACGATTGAGATCAGCGATGAAGATAAGACAAAGTTCGCTTCGCGTTCGGGGCAAGATCCAGAACTCTTGGAGACTATCGTTCGAAAGGCTTATGAAGTCTGGGCAACTGAACCAAATCTCACGCTAAAGGATCTAGGGAAGATATCTGCTCCCACATTGATTCTCGCTGGTGATGATGAGCCTTTCACTAGTGAACACACTTTCTCAATGTATGAAGCTCTCCCAAATGGTCGACTTGCGATCATCCCCGGTGCATCCCATTTCGTTCCTAAAGAGAAAAAAGCTCTGACTCAATCAGCAATCAAAGACTTTTACGCAGATCTTAAGAAGGGTGCGCACTTTCCAATGACTCGTTGGCCAAATCGCAGGAAGGCTGAGACTGAGAGATTACGAGGGGATTCTTAAGACTGCTGGAGCGTGTTCTGGGACTGCTGGATTCTTTGGCGCGACAGATTTGATTCGGATGTAAGGACTTCGCTGAGGTGGCCTTGGGTCGGCTTCGCCCTTATTTGGCCAGAAAGAAAGCGCTCGCTCGGCCTGCGCGGTGATCGTCAGAGAGGGGTTTACTCCGAGATTTGCCGTCAAGGTAGAACCATCAACAACGTGCAAGGTTGGATAGTTCCAGACTCGGTGATAAGGATCGATGACACCCTTGGAATCATCACTTCCTATTACACAACCACCAACGAAATGTGCGGTGAAAGGCGCATCAATTAAATCCCCGATATGCCCGCCCGCCTCACCGCCGTACTTTGAGGCAATCTTTCGGGCGACTTCGTTTGCGACCGGGATATATGTTGCGTTGGGGTGTTCAGAATCATTCTCTGAAGTCAGGCGCCACCCAAAGATTCCTCGCTTTGATTTCACTTTGATGGAGCTATCAACATTTTGCATGACCAGGGCAATGACAGCGCGTTCACTCCATCGTCTGACGTTGAATATCTTCGCAAGGAGTGAGGGTCGCCTAACTAAAGTACGAAGCCAATCGCGACGCCGCTCTTTCGCGCTGAATCCATCCGTCATGATGGTCTGAAGCAGACCCATGAGATTGCTCCCCTTGCCATAGCGAACGGGTTCGACATGGGTTCGTTCATCAGGGAAGAAAGATGAAGTGATTGCGGCCCCGCGACTGAAGTCAATCTTGCGCTTATTCATAATCGCCCCGGTGAGCGACTCACTATTTGTCCGAGAGAGATCACCAAGCGTCGATGAAATCTTTGGCAGAGCTCCGTCAGAACGCATTCGATGCAATAACTTCTGCGTGTTATATGTACCGGCAGCAACAATCACTTCATCAGCGGTAAAGGTCTTTCCTGGCCCGAACCATGATCCACTCGAGCGAGTCTTCACTTTCCATATTCCCTCCGCCTGAGTGAGAGCAAGGACAGTGCGCTTTGCAAAGACTTTTGCCCCTGCTTGCTCAGCGAGATAGAGATAGTTCTTCACAAGAGTGTTCTTTGCGTTTTCACGGCAACCGGTCATGCAAGAACCACATTGAATACAGCCACGTCGCTCTGGTCCAACACCACCAAAATATGGATCAGGGCTGACTTTCCCGGGTTTAGCAAAATGCACTCCAAGCGGAGCCATCTTGAAGGTATCTCCCACGCCCATCTCGATGGCGACTTCTCGCATTGCTTCATCACTAGGGGAATGGAAGGGATTTGTTTCAACTCCAAGCATCCGACTTGCTTGGTCAAACCAAGGATCGAGCTCACTCTTCCAATCTGTTATCTCTGCCCACTGTCGATCATTGAAATATGAATCTGGTGGGCGATAGAGCGTGTTTGCATATACAAGTGAGCCACCGCCAACTCCCGCGCCCGCAAGGATCAAGACATCAGGTAAAGCATGAATCCTCTGGATTCCATGAAGCCCAAGTTTTGGGAAGAATAAGAATTTTCTAATCCGCCAGCTTGTCTTTGGGAAATCTTCATCACGAAATCTTCGACCCGCCTCGATGACTGCGACTCGATAACCCTTTTCGACAAGACGTAGAGCCGCGACTGACCCGCCAAATCCCGATCCGACGATTACTACATCAAAATGCGAATCGGACATGAGACGATAGTAATGAACTGACAGAAAATAGAAAGGGAAAGAAAGAGCGGAGTCTTACTCCGCTGGAAGAGTTCGCTGCATCATCTGATAGAACTGACCGGGGCGAATCCGACTCGGTTTGGGCTCGCCCACTTTCTCAAAGCCCAACTGCTGATACGCCTCAATTGCAATCAAATTATTCGGCCAAACGCCAAGACCTTGGACCTTCCAGCCGTTGGTTCGGCACTCATCGTCAAAACGATCCATCAGCAGGTGAAGCAAGCCTTGCCTTCGGTAGGAGGGGTCGATCCAACAACTAAAAAGCCAACAATTAGTCCCTCGATCCGAGTCCCGATCGCTTATGGCCATCAATCCGATTGCTCGTGAATCATCCATCAGCGCGAACCAACGATCTCTCTCGAGAACTTTGAGCCACTCTTTTTCGCCTCGAGCACTTTCCTCTTCGAAATCGCCAGCAAACCATTCAGGACTATCTTCAAGCGCCGCAAGACGTAACTCTCTGAGAATATGCCATTTGCTTGTATCTAACTTCGTTACAGAAAATTTCATCGCGTGGTATCCGAAGTGTCCTCAATAGCGCGAAGGTCTTCTTCTGGCGTCGGAATTCGATCAGCGTTCGCCAATGCTTTCTTTCCAGCAGTAATGATCATGAAACCGATGAATAGTGCAACTGTTGTGATCATCAGGCAATAACGCGGAGCAAGATGCTCTGAAATAAATCCACCCGCTGCAATCCCCATTGCAGCAGCAGCTCCTTCAATAGTCCAGAGCCAAGCCATCGCTTGAACTGCAGTCCCTTTCGGACGGACCGCTTCGACGATTTCCCAATAGAAGACTTGTTGCGCGCCCCCAAGGAAAGCGAGGAAGATGACAGTTATCGCCAGGGACCAATCGAAATGAGTGAATGCCAGCGGTATCGAGAAGACGGCCCAGACTAAATAGTTGATGCGAAAGGCTCTAAGTGGCGAGACAGCTCTTGAAATAGTTCCGGCAACTAGTCCACCAAGAACATTGAATGCAGCCATGATGGCGAAGATTGTTCCGACTCTTCCTTGCATACCTTCAAGGGTTCCTAGGGCTGGGATGGCGATATCGAACATTCCCCAACCAATACCCATCATCACGCCTTCGATGGCAAGTATTTGGATACCTCGAACTTGCCAGAGTGAGAGAGTTCCTTTCTCCTTCACCTCTGGATGCCATATCTTCACCTGCGGTGTGAGCAACAAGAGCATTCCGCCAAGCAACATCAAAGATGCACAGGTAGTTAGGGCAACTTCAGCGCCATAAGAGACCGAAAGCCATGTCGACAGGACGGGAGAGATGACGCTTGTCGCATTCATGGCTGCGGTATCTAGCGCAAAGGCGGTTCGAAGCTTCTCCTCCGGCACAGTTACTTTCCAGAGTGGCCTCACCGAAAGATTTATTGGAGGTCCTGTAAATCCAAGTACTGCAGCAAGAATCACAAGAGCGGTATCACTCTCACCAAAACCAAAGGTGATGAGCATGAACGCATAAAGCGGAACTAGGGTACGAAGCGGCCAGTGCATTCCATATTTATCTATGACCCAGCCACGGATGCCCGCTGTAGTTGAGCCAGTCAAGGCATTGACGCCCGCAGCAAGACCTGCCAGTGCTATCGAATCTGTCTCTTGATGAACCTTGAAATAGATCGCCAAAGAGACCATGCCGTAGGCCATACGGGCTGGCGAGGCTGAGATCAGAAGTCGAAGCGCGCTCTTAGTACGCAAGACATCGTTATAACCCTCTAGACCGAAGCGCACTTTGCTGAGTCTATAGATAAGGATAAAGATGCAAAAAAGCGGCACCCCCGAAGGAATACCGCGCACCGTTTTGGGCGCCTTATGCCTTGTCAGCTAAGGCGCGTCAACCCTACAAAACCTCTCTGCCAAATGTTGCATTAATGCTATATAGCATTTATACTACATAACATGAGTCGAAAGCCGAAAGATGAGGAAGGCTTAGTCGGCAACCAGATCGAAGTGATCCGCACCAAAGCGGGGCTAACTAGACAAGAACTCGCCGATGAAGTCGGCGTGCATTACCAAACCATCGGATATATAGAGCGGGGTGAGTACTCCCCATCTTTGGTTCTTGCCCTCCGTATCGCAGAGGCGCTCGAGAAGAAGGTCGAGGATCTCTTCTGGCTCGAGGAAGAGTGACCCATGTCAGAGCTACAAATAATCCTGGTGTATTTCTCGGTGATCACCGTTACTTATCTCTTCGTCTATCCCCGTTTCGGCGGGGACAATGTGAAGCGATTGGCCTGGATAGATGCTGGGCTTATGGCGGCAGTCCTTGGAGTCCTTGCACCATTTAACTGGAACGAACCGAATCACTACACCTTCTTTCAGTTCAATACCAGCTGGTGGATCTATTCCATCCTAGTCTCGGCCCTGATCGAGGCTCCCCTCTTCTTTCTATATGTAAGGGCTCGCGGGCTTGGACCTGCGTATCGAGAGTACATGAAATCAAGCTTAGGTATGAGCACAACAGCTAATCCAGAATCGGTTAAGAAACAACTATCAGACACGAAGTGGGATGGGCTCCGGACGAAAAGTGCACTCAAATTCTTAGTAATTGGTGCAAATCTCACAATAGTCGTCGCCACTATCTTTTTCTTTAATGTAGGTGACAACATCTGGTCATCGCTGATGATCGTCTACATTGCGCTCTTATTCATCTTCTGGTTTCTCCTTCGCAAAGCAGTAAGACTCATTCCTGATGCGCCAGATAAAGCACTTGATGAAAGACTTTTGCAAGAGCGAAACAGCACCTACCACCGTGCGTACCAGATTCTCGTTGCCATCTCTGCCGTACTTGCGGGGGCGCTATTGGGTTTCTCAATAGCGGAGGACTTCGAAAACGATGAACAGATCTTCAATTACGTGATCAATCTAACTTGGCCTCAAATCAACGCAATCTTCTGGCTTATCTATGGATATGCATTCATGTTGCCCCATTTGGTTATGGCGTGGCGTGAGTCAAAACGTCTTGAGAGACAATCGTGAATCTTGAGGGATTGGGATTAGTCGGTGTGTTTCTTGCTGGAGCGATTCCATGGATGGAGGCAATAGCCGTCGTGCCTAGTGGCATCGTTATAGGACTTGATCCAACAGCAGTGGTTCTCGCCGCAATTCTTGGTAACGCAATAACAATATTTCTCTTCGCCTATTTGAGCTCGCACATTCGACAACTTATGAGCAATCGACGAATCGCCAAGGGCAAAAGTCCCGAATCACCCAAATTTATAAAGGCAAAGGACGCTTTCAACAAATACGGAATCTTCGGAATGGCGCTACTGGGACCAATCTTTATCGGTACTCAATTTGCAGCAGCTGCATCAGTTGCGGCAGGCGTTCGTCCCATTCGCGCCGCAACCATCATCACTCTGAGCATGACATTGTGGGCAATTCTCATCGCGGTGGTCATGGTTGTAACAGGAATAAATTTAGATCTGATCTAGGAGGAGTGGCCGTTAGCGTCAGTAGTTCAAGGCTTAACTGCGGGAAAATCAACCTAAGACTTGATTGAGATCTCTCCAGATATCCTCAACATTTTCAATGCCAACAGAGAATCTGCATAGAGTCATAGGAACACCAGCTGCTTCCTCTGCGGGCCAGCGTGTTCGGCGTTCAATCGAGCTTGAGACTCCACCAAGACTTGTCGTATGCGCGATTAATTTCAGTTTATCGAGCATCGCATCAACCTTCGCAGGAGTGTCATCAATTTCAAAGGAGAGCATCGAGCCGGCGCCATGAGTGAGAACTTTCTTCGCAACCGTATATTGAGAATCACTCGCTAAGCCTGGGTAGTAAACCTTTTTAACTCTTGGATGCCTACTAAGACGAGTAGCTAACTCGACTGCATTCTCCTCGGACTTGTCCATACGGATAGCCAATGTGCGCAGTCCTCTCAAAGCAAGATAAGCCTCCAAAGCACCTGGGGTCGCACCGCGGTCATGTCGATAAGCATCAATCACTGATGCATGTTCTTTGCTCTTACAAATGACAGCGCCAAGGAGCAGATCAGAGTGCCCACTTATTGCCTTTGTCACCGAATGAAGGACGATATCTGCACCCAGTTCCAGCGGTCTTTGTCTCATCGGAGTTGCAAAAGTGGCATCGACAACTGTTATGACACCAAGTTGCTTCGCAGCAGAAACTATCGCGATCACATCAGCCACTACCAACGTTGGATTAGCTATTGATTCCATCCAAACCATCATTGCGCCCGGCAAGTTCTTCACAACTTCATCGCTATTACCGCCATCGACGATGCGAAGTTCGACCTGGTGACGCTTTTTCAAAATATCAAAGATGTTCTTTACTCCGTAATAGGCATCTCGAGGCAATACAAGGACCCCTCCTGCGGGAATCAGTTCTGCAATCGCACTTGCTGCCGCGAGACCTGAGGCGAAGGTAATTGCATATCCGCCATCAAGTTCGCCAAGTGCCTCCTCGAGTGCCGCCCAACCTTCATTCCCATCTCGTGCGTAACCGATAGGCGCTGGATGAATGTAGGTGCTGCTTGGCACGATGGGTGTGTTCATCGATGCAGTTGGCACTCGTTGCGGGCGTCCGGCTTGGACTACGACAGTTTCTTCCGACCATTGATCGTCTACGGGGACGTTCTTGGAGTATGCAGATCTCTCAAACATGTGACTAGCCTACAAAGATTCTTCCGAGCCCCCCGTCAGGATTGAACTGACGACCTTCCGCTTACAAGGCGGATGCTCTACCACTGAGCTAGGGAGGCGTGATGCAATCGCCAAGTATGGCAGGTCTTGCAAACGAGGCTTCCCCGCTGCCGATTGATTCCCGAGTCGTACATTTTGCTATCGCTCTTTACACACTTAGGGAAATTTTCGGCTCAGATAGGCTTTTCTTATGCCTGAGTACAAAGTTATCGCTTCAGGCATTGGAATCGCCCTGGTCTTGGTTTATGCGATTGGTTCGGGTTATTGGGTAGATAACTCCGGCTGGTATCGCACACTCAATCGCCCATCCTGGCAGCCACCAGATTACATATTCGGCCTTATCTGGCCATATAACTTCTTGATGCTGGGTATCGCATCCGTGACGGTTGCAAACAACTTGTCACGCCTAAAAAGTCTGACATTTCTCGTCATATTTGCATTAAGTGTGGTTGTCGCACTCTGTTGGTCGTACTTCTTCTATGTTCCACACGATTTTACGAAAGCATCAATTTCTCTCGCAACGACTGCGATTTTGACTTTGCCCATTCTGATCTTGACTTTTCAGGCTTCACGAGTCGTCGGTCTACTTCTCATCCCTTATCAGATTTGGGTGACGCTTGCTTCGTACTTATCCACAAGTTATGGCAAATTGAATTAGTTCAGAATACGGGTCGCTAACTAGGACTAGACAAATTCATTCTGGGCTTGGAAGAACTCAAGGAATTCTCATTGCTAATCCATATCCGGAATTCTTGAATCATATACTCTTGAACCGTGATGACTCAGCCATACTCCGAGAAATTATTGCCCCATCCAAGAGAGTCGAGAATAGTGATTTGCGGAACTGCGAGAAATATTGAGCAAAAGATCGAAAAAAGCATAGCTACAATCTCAAAAGCTTTTTGTTCTTTTGCTGATGTTGCGATGATAATTTGTGAGAGTCATTCAGAAGATGGCACTCGTAGGAAATTAGAAACATTGCAATCTCAATACAAAAACTTGATTATTGTAAGTGACAACTCTTTGGCTCATGCATTTCGCACAGTAAGAATTGCAGCTGCTCGAAATCGATTGAAAGCCGAGGTAATGAAATACTTTTCAAATTTCCACTATGTTGCAATGGCTGACTTGGATGGGGTCAATCAAGATCTCACTAAAAGGCGCGTTGAGTCCTGTTGGAGATACCAAGGATGGGATGTTGCAACGGCAAATCAGCCACTGCGATATTACGATATCGCAGCTCTCAGAGCGCCAAACTGGGCACCAGGCGACTCTTGGCAAGAGTTCTTAACTCTTAAGGCGAACTTGTCGCACAAGAAGGCTCTCAAGATCGCAATTAAATCAAAAGAGAAGTCAATCAGTCCTAAATCCAATCCAATAGATGTTATCTCAGCGTTTGGAGGTTTAGCTATCTATCGAATGAGTGCCTTTGCTCAGGGAAGTTATCATGGCCTGGACAAATCTGGAAACGAAACCTGTGAACACGTTTCATTCCATCAAGACCTGGTAAATGGTGGTTTCAAGATCAAAATCATACCTTCGTTAGTCAATCTTAACCGAAATACTCAAGTAGCGGGAATCCTCAGATCTTTTTTGACGTCTTGTAAGTCATTGATGCTGCAATAATTTGGCAAAAAAACTCAGGGGGCAGTTACTGGGTTGAAGGTTCCCTTCAAAGACTCCTAATCTTTCGAGTTGAATACTTGATCACAGGTACAAATTTCATTCTTGGCAAAACCGGCGAGCGCCTCTTCTATGTGCTGACCGCAACCTGACCAAGTTATCTTCTTACAGGTAGAGCACTGAACCGGACTGCACATATCTATTTACCTTTCGCTCAATATTTCTCTGTCGCAAGATTACTGAGTGCCTGGCCACTAAGTCGAAAAACTGTCCACTCATCCATGGCTTTTGCCCCGATACTTCTATAGAACTCAATCGCAGGGGAATTCCAATCAAGAACCCACCATTGCAACCGGCCGTAATCTTTTTGATCACAAACAGTTGCAAGATGTTGGAGCAAAGCTTTACCGTATCCGTGTCCTCGATGTTCTGGCTTGATGAAGAGGTCCTCCAGATAGATCCCATGCTTGCCCTGCCATGTTGAATAATTTAGAAACCAGATAGCCATTCCAACAATTTCATCGTCAACTTCGACGAGGTCACAAAATACCCTCGGGTCGTCGGCGAATAGTGTGGAATTCAGATCGGACTCTTTCGCAACCACTTCGCTCGGGGCCTTTTCGTACTCAGCAAGTTCTTGGATGAGGGCAAGGACTGTTGCGACATCAGCTATGTTCGCTCGGCGAATCCGCAATGTGACCCCATTCGGCTAGCCCGTAAGGTGAGAGTGACGGGTGTGACTGATGAGACAGCCATCTAGGTTCACCTTACTCAAGAGTCGCTCCTATAGTGAAGGCCTTCGCAAGGAGGATCAATGGGGATCCAGTCTCATACGGCTGAGAGCATGGCGAGTCTCATCGCACATGATGGTCTTTCGCGATGGGTCAGGGAAATCGCCGAACTGACTCAACCCACTGGAATCCATCTTGTCGATGGGTCCGATCAAGAGTGGGATTTGATCACTTCCTCTCTCATCGACTCTGGGACTTTCAAGCGCCTAAAGAAGAAGCCAAACTCGTTTTGGTGCGCCTCAGATCCAACCGATGTAGCGCGAGTTGAGGATCGGACTTTCATCTGCTCGGAGAGCGAATCTGATTCTGGGCCAACGAATAACTGGATGGCTCCGACTGAAATGAAGAAAGCCATGACGGATCTCTACCGGGGATCAATGCGTGGTCGCACGATGTTTGTCATCCCATTCTGTATGGGGACACTCGATGCGAAGAATCCGATGTTCGGAGTTGAGATTACAGACAGTGCTTACGTTGTCGCTTCGATGAGAATCATGACTCGTATAGGTAAGACTGTGTTGGAGCGCATGGGAAGCGATGCAACTTTTGTGAAGGCGCTTCACTCCGTCGGTGCTCCGCTTGCAGATGGCGAGAAGGATGTTCCTTGGCCATGCAATGAAACCAAATACATTTCACATTTCCCTGAAACGCGCGAAATCTGGTCGTATGGATCGGGTTATGGCGGTAATGCACTTCTGGGGAAGAAGTGCTACTCCTTGCGAATCGCTTCAGTAATGGGGCGAGACGAAGGTTGGCTTGCCGAACATATGTTGATCCTTAAACTGACTTCGCCAGCAGGAAAAGTCCATTACATCGCGGCGGCCTTCCCTTCAGCATGCGGGAAGACCAACCTGGCGATGTTGGAGCCGACAATCCCTGGATGGAAAGCGGAAACTCTCGGCGATGACATCGCATGGATGCGATTTGGCGCGGATGGACGTCTCTATGCCTCAAACCCTGAATTCGGTTTCTTTGGCGTTGCGCCAGGTACTGGATGGCCCACGAATTCCAATGCGATGCGAACTATCGAGCGTGGAAATACGATATTTACCAATGTTGCTTTAACTGATGATGGTGATGTCTGGTGGGAAGGCGCAACCGCAACACCTCCATCACATCTCACCGATTGGAAATCTAAGAGCTGGACTCCAGAAAGCGGAGAGCTTTCTTCACACGCGAATTCGCGCTTCTGCACGCCCGCTGGTCAGTGCCCGATTATCGCGCCAGAGTGGGAGGATCCGGAAGGAGTTCCGATTTCAGCAATAATTTTTGGTGGACGAAGAAAGACAACAATCCCGTTGGTCATGCAATCTCGATCATGGGCACATGGAGTATTCATGGGAGCAACGCTCTCCTCAGAAACTACAGCAGCGGCAACCGGCGCAGTTGGAGTTGTTCGACGCGATCCATTCGCGATGCTCCCCTTTATCGGATATCACGTTGGGGACTACTTTTCACACTGGTTGTCGATGGCAAAAAGAACCAGTGAAGATAAGTTGCCGAAGATCTTCTACGTGAATTGGTTTAGACGAGATAAAGATGGTGGATTTCTCTGGCCAGGATATGGCGAGAATTCTCGAGTCTTGAAGTGGGTGATTGAACGAATAGAAGGACAAGTTGGTGCTGATGAGACTGCTGTTGGTCTCGCTCCGAAACCGGAAGATTTTGACATTGACGGGCTCTCTATTAATGCCGATCAGGTCATTGAGGCCAATCGTGTCGATATCGATGAATGGAAGGCTGAGATTCCACTTATTGATGAATGGTTCGCGAAAATCGGCAACAAACTTCCTTCAGCACTCAAGGATGAGTTCGCTGGCCTCAAGAAGCGTCTTGGGGCTTAAGTAGCAGTAGATAAACTTTTTTTCTAGCTTGGTCTTAACGCGGGAATGCCGCTGCAACTCCACCATCGACTGCAATCACAGAACCTGTCGTCCTAGAAGATTCATCGCTCAAAAGGAATCCGGTGGTCTCTGCGACATCGACACTTCTTACTCGCGCTTTCAAGAGATTGCGTGAGGCATAGAAGTCCTCAAGTTCTTCTGGTTTCACACCATGCGCAGCAGCTCTCTGTTCACGAATGCCTCCAGCCCAGAGTTGGCTATTATCAAAGACTGCATCAGGATTGATTGCATTCGCACGAATGCCGACAGATCCACCTTCAAGGGATGCGATTCGCATCAATTGGATCATGCCAGCCTTCGTTACTGAGTAGCCACCAAATCCAGCTCCAGGTGCAAATGCATTCTTGCTTGCGATGTAAACGAGTGAACCACCCATTCCCTGTATTCGAAGCGCAGACATCACATGCTTAGTGAGAAGAAATGCACTTGTAAGATTAATTGCAATCCCCTGATTCCACTTGCTTAGTTCTAATTCCTCGAGCTGGCCAGATACTCCAATACCGGCATTGATCACAGCTCCGTCGATTCCACCAAAGTGAGTTATTGTCTCCTCGACGGTTCGCTTCACTTCTTCCTCATTGGACTGATCTGCAACCAATAGCAGTGGTTTCTCTCCCTTCTCTTGAGTGATGACATCAGCTACTTCATTGAGGCCATCCTTTGAGATGTCAGCCAAGACGAGATTGGCACCATTCCTAGCAAGATGTAACGAGATACCTCGACCGATTCCGCTCGCTGCGCCAGTGACAATGAATATATGACCTTCAAATTTCTTTGGAGCCGGACGGTTCTTTAGTTTGAATAATTCCATCGGCCAATAGTCAAAACCAAAGATCTCAGACTCAGGGATAGTCCTACCCTGGCCAAAACAATCCCTCACGCGGGCTGCCACGTTATGCGTGTGTAGAGCGATATCAGAGAGCATCTGGTTTTCTTTGCTCGTCACTGCAGCAGTTATCGCACCGAGTCCGGGATAAAGAATGACTTTAGGATCATTTCCATGGCTTGAGTAACCGGTTGGAATTGCATCTTTATTTCTATCGAAGTAAGCCTGGTATGCATTTCGATACTCATCAATGGAGACTTCGATATTCGTTGGGTCGAGAGGAAGTGAGAATGGGCGAATGCGAAGCATGTGATCAGCGCTAGATGCACCGGCAGCAACGATTTCTTTAAGGTCTGGGCGCTTTGAAACTTCAGCAAGTCGCCGATCAACCTTAAGAACTTGGCGTTTGCCGATCTTTCCTCTGATCTTCAAGAGAAGTTCTCGCAACTCGCTATTACTTACATCGCGGTGGACGAACTTGGACTCGGGACGCTTGGCGAGAGAATCTAAGTATTTATCTGCTCGCGCTACCGCATCTATGGTCTTTTGATAACAACGATCTGAATTCTCGTCCCAGACTACAAGTCCATGGTGGGCTAGCACTACACCTTCATGATCCTTGAGCGTCCCAACTAGTTTGGAGAGTTCAAATCCTGGCCTTACCCAATCAACATATGCGAATCCATCGCCGAGAGCATCTCGCGTGGCGCTCTCTCCAGCATCATGATTTGTCAAAGCACATATCGAGTCTGCGTGAACATGATCGATATGTTTCGCAGGAAGAAATGCATGAAGTAAGGTCTCGATTGATGGTCTTCTTGAGGTCGGATCAACCAAGGCCCGAGTCACATAATCGACCATCAAGTCATCATCCATCGCTTTGAACTCCTCAAGAGCGAGAAGTTCTTCAAGATAAAGCGCTGGGTAATCTCGATCTATTGCGTACTGCATATCCGCACCAGATCCTTTGACCCAGAGCACTTTTCGTAGTCGGCCAAGGTGATCTTTTATCTCCCCTTTGCTCGACGTATTTCCACCGCCGTAGACCACAAGACTTTGATCAGCACCAATCTTCTGTGACCGAGCCACGAGTTCCTCTAGAGGTCGAAAGTCACTCATAACACTTCTCCCTTAGCTATCTCATAAGCCTTTATCTCAGTGATGACAGCACTGATGTATTTCGAAGGTGTGACATCGAATGCTGGATTGAAGGTCTTTGCGCCAAGTGGTGCGACTTGAAGACCTTTGAAGTGGGTAATCTCTTCATCTTTTCGAATCTCGATATCAATCTCACTTCCATCTTTCTTGCTTCGATCTACAGTTGATTCGGGAGCAACTACCAAGAAAGGGATCCCTGCTTCATGGCATGCAAGCGCGACCGCAACTGAACCAATCTTGTTTGCGCTATCACCATTTCTAGCGATGCGATCTGCGCCGATGAGGGCGGCATCGATTCGACCCGAGAGTATTGCCATCGAGGCAGCACCATCAGGGAGTATTCGATATGGGATGGATGATTTCTCAAGTTCCCATGCAGTGAGCCTGCTCCCTTGAAGGAGTGGCCGAGTCTCATCGGCATAGACCTCTTTGACGAGACCACGTGAGTGCATAGTGCGAACCACACCGAGCGCCGTACCGATACTTGTTGTGGCAAGAGATCCGGTATTGCAGTGAGTGAGAAGGGTGAGTGGTTTAGATCCCAAGCGATTGATAAGCCAATCCGCCCCGATGGACCCCATTGCATCACCTGAGAGACGATCTTCTTTGGCAATTTGATCCGCTTCCGCCAATACTGCTTCTCTTCCTTGAGCAACAAACTTTCTGACTCGTTCCACAGCCCAAGCAAGATTCACAGCCGTTGGCCTTGCATCTCGAATCGCATCAATCATCTGCTCAAGCTTTTCACTGCCGGCTTTCACTCTCTCGACTTCATCCAAGGCA
>Ga0222713_10001414_pt1 | contig 26905 bp, 21 predicted proteins | sample C33_649DmetaG_FD_165061 | JGI IMG/M metagenome (GOLD analysis project Ga0222713, IMG submission 165061) | Estuarine water microbial communities from San Francisco Bay, California, United States - C33_649D | ecosystem: Environmental > Aquatic > Marine > Unclassified | place: USA: California... | reverse complement strand
GTTGGCCGCGGTGATGCTTGATACCAATGCGTTCACGACCCCAACCTGTGATCTCACCCCGGTCGCGACAATGACGACTACCGGATCGGGCGGCGACACCACACCAGGCGACGGAACTGGTGGCCAGACTGGCTCAGGCAGTGGAGTCCCGGTCGGCATCCGACTCACAGGCTGACCGAATCGTTCTTCGCACTACTCTGCGCGCCGGTTTCACGTGACGAAGGCTCACGGTGCTGCGGTATTGCCGGCGAGCGTCCAGGCGACCAGCGCATTGGCGTGGCCATGGCCCATCTCATAGTCGGACTTGAGATAACCGACGATGGCCATGTGCTTATCGAGTCCGCAACCGTTGATAATTGTCTGCCACTCAGCGATGGAACGTCCGTACTTCTTCTCGATTGAGGGAAAGTACGAAGTCGGCCCCTGCTTTGGCCATGGTGGTGATTGATCTGCCATGGACGGGAGGGTACACAACCGCCCATTCCCTCGAACGAAAACGACCTCCCGGATGGGGAGGTCGCTTCGTCCGAGCGGGTGACGGGAGCCGTCGCTGCGCTCCTCCCGATTCGTGAGACCGTGAGTCACTTCGTGAGAGCGGGTGACGGGAATCGAACCCGCGTTCTCAGCTTGGGAAGCTGATGTTCTGCCTCTGAACTACACCCGCGTGTCCTATGAATAGGAGCAGGGTGACTCTAGCCAGCCAGTTTCGACACAACCCAGTGGAGAACCTCGTGTCCTAGATTCATTCCACGGAATATCGGGATCATCGCGAGGAATGACATCGAGAAGCATGGGTGGAATGAGCGAATCACTGGGCGATGAACCACTCGTTGTCACGAGGGCCGATTCGGTTGCAACGATTTGGCTGAATCGTGCTGAAAAGCGCAACGCGATGTCGTTTGATATGTGGGCGGCATTGGCCGAGTCGTGTCATGAACTCGCGCGCGATCATTCCGTTCGAGTGTTGGTTGTGCGCGGCGTTGGTGGGCACTTCTGTGCCGGTGCTGACATTGGTGGGTTCAGCGGTGGCATGAGCGGTGAGTATCAAGCCCAAAACCGTGAGGCCGAAGAAGCACTGGCTGGATTCCCTCGGCCGACGATCGCGTTCATCACTGGCTCATGTGTGGGCGGTGGTGTGCAGATCGCGGGCGCGTGCGATCTTCGCTTTGCTGAGATCACCGCGAAGTTCGGCATCACGCCCGCTCGCCTCGGAATCGCCTACCCGACCTACGCCTTGGAACGAGCTGTTCGGCTGGTTGGTCCGTCGGCGGCGAAACACCTGTTGTTTTCTGCCGAACTAATTGATGCGGAACGCGCGCTTCGCATCGGCCTCATCGACGAACTTCTCGAGACTGATGTTGCTCAGCAACGCCTAGAGGAGTTCACGTCGTTACTCGCCAACGAACGCTCGCTACTCACCCAAACGATCTCGAAAGAAATGGTCAACGAAGTCGCCGCGCGGGGCGAAATCTCTGCGGAAACAATCGAGCGCTGGGCCTCAGTTCTCGCGAACAATCCGGATATGCCAGAAGGCGTTGCTGCATTCGCCGAGCGGCGGTCACCAAACTTCGTGTGGGTCCCCGAAGAACCCTCGTAACGCGCTGTCGAAATCCGCACTCAACGAATTGGTTGAGCGCGGATTTCGTTTGAGAATCAGCGAGTGTCGCTTCCGAACATCTGACGGCGACGGGCGGCGAACGCAGCTCCGGCTCCACCAAGAATGATGAGTGCGGCACCTGAGGCCACCAGCGGGGTTGTATCTGAACCCGTTGACGGAAGTCCGCCGGCAACAGTGGGATCGGTTGTCGCATTGTCGCTCGTGATCGTCGTCGGCGCTGATGCATCCGTCGACGTACTTGACGGCGTCGTTGAACTTGTCGACGTCGAGGATGTTGGAACAACAGAGCCGTATTCAAACGCCCCAGCATCGGCGTAGCTTCCAGTCACTCGGTCGTAGCCGATGCCTCGCTGATCAAACGCACTTCCGGGGAACGGTGCGGGAAGTGTCGTGACGAAATCGATAGCCGGCGAAGAAGCGAGTAGCGGCTTTGTCAGCGTTGGACCACCGTTGTCACTCAATGAGCCGAGTCCAGCATTGGTCACGCCGAGGGCATCGGTTGCATCGGTGCTGACGGCACCGGCCTCGAATGGTCCAAGTATCGACTGAGTGGCAGTGGCGTTCGTGTTGTACTTCTTGATGTTGACGGTGCCGTTCTCGGCGATGATCGACGAGTCGATCGTCCATGTTCCGCCGTGCAGGTAGAGGCCGCCGAAACCGTCCGAGTCGAAGGCCGTGTTCGATGCCATGGTCACAAATTCCATGCGGGTGTCGCCCGTGATGTAGGCGGCGCCCGCGCTCATTGGACCGACTTCGTTGTCGGCAATCGTGGTGTTAAAGATGTCGTTGGAGTCATTCCTAAGGAGAACACCGGCACCTTTGTATTTGGTGGAGTTGCCGCTGATTGACGAGGAACTGATCGTCAACGTGGTGAAGTCCCTCGCGTAGATACCGCCACCCATGTAGCCGGTGTTGTCTTGGAAACTCGAGTTCGAGATGGTGGCCGAGCTCGTCTGGCCCCTCGAGGACACATACACGCCGGTGCCGCCGCCCCCATCGGTGTTGGAAGTGTTGAGCGAGAAGTCGGAGCCAGCGATGGTGACGGTCTGTGCTTTCAGGAATGCACCTGCGCCCTGGTAGTAGGCGTAGTTGTTTGTGAACGAAGAATCGGTGATGTCGACGGTGTAGGCGCTCACCCAGAGGCCGCCACCTGACGAGTAGTAATAGTTGGAACTCCTCGCAGCGGTGGTGTTGTTGTCGAAGGTCGAACCGGTGATGGTCACGGTTTCAAGTGCTGAGCTGATCGACCTGATGAAGACGCCTGCGCCGCTGTAGAGGCTGGTGTTGTCGCTGAACTCGCTATCGGTGATCTCGACCGATCCGCAGTTCGATACATAGATTCCACCGCCCTGATCGGTTGGGTTTGTATTACCGGTAATGACGACAGAGTCGATCGCGAGGTCGAGGTCCGGATGGTTGATGCAGTGGATAGCGCTGCCGACGGTGACTCCGGACAGTGTGATGTCGCTGAAGGTGGTGAGACCGTTGCCCCCATCGACCATGAACATGCTCAACACGGAGCCGCCTGCGAGGTAGCCGCCTTCGATGGTGAGATTCCCGGCGCCGGGGCCGATGATGGACACATTCGTGGGAACGCTGAGTGGAGTCAGCGGTTGGATGGCGCCGGTCAGGCCGCTGAGGTCAATCGTGTCGCCCGACGAAGCAGTTGCGAGGGCATCACGGAGCGATCCGCTGCCTGAATCGTTGGTATTCGATACGGCGATTGTGGCCGCGCTCGCAGTTGAGGTGCCTAGCAGAGCAAGCGCTGGTGCCACTCCCACCAGCAGGGCACCAGTACCGACCCGGACGCCACGCTGTCTCAGCGAATGCTTTGAAATTCGGGGAGTAGGGACCGGTGCAGATGAGGTGGAACAAGATTCAGTCACTCGAGAAAGATAGTAATTTCCATTATCGAAGGTCAACAACAGAAAAGCGCTCAAGGGTGCTGGCTGCGATTGGGTACTCGGTGCGCCGGCGGAACCTAGAGTCAGCGCAGACCAATCGTCCGAGGGGGACATCATGACGCTGAGCATCGAAGAGATTTCTGACCGTATGGAGATCCAGGACCTGCTCGTCCGGTACTGCTACGCCGTCGATCATCGCGACTTCGACGACCTTGCGAATGTCTTCACGGCAGACGCGATCATCGACTATTCGGTCTATGGCGGCAGCGTTGGCAATCCCACCGAGACCATCGCCTATCTCAAAGAGGCGATGCCGATGTTCGCCTCATTCCAGCACATGATCTCCACGAGTCGCATTGAGATCAACGGCGATACCGCCAAGGTCAAGACCATTTGTCATAACCCGATGGTCATGCCGATGGGCGAAGAACTCGTCGTCTTCACCTGCGGCCTTTGGTATGTCGATGAAATGGTGCGCACGGCCGATGGTTGGCGAATCTCAAAGCGTGTCGAGGAAAGCTCGTACATGAAGGACATGCCGGGAATGCCTGTGCAGGGTCCCAAGAAAGTCTGACCCGACGTCATTCACTGACCTCAACAACATGACCGATACCCTTCCGTCGTTCTCTTGACGGAAGGCTTTGCCATGTCGACTCTTGCTCAGCGGGTTCAAGCAAAGGCTTATGACCGTCGATGGGCGATTCTTGCAGTGCTGTGCTTTGGCCTGCTCGTGATTGTGCTCGACAACTCAATTCTCAACGTTGCTCTGCCGACGATTCAGAAAGATCTCAACGCGTCGTCGAGTGATCTGCAGTGGATCGTTGATTCGTACACGCTTGTGTTCGCAGGTTTGTTGCTGACTGCGGGCGCTCTTGGTGACAAGTTCGGTCGACGAGGTGCGTTGCAGATTGGCTTCATTCTTTTCGGTATCGGCTCTGTTGCGTCGGCGATTGCAACGTCTTCGGGTCAATTGATTTCCACTCGCGCCTTCATGGGTATCGGTGGTGCATTGATCATGCCGGCAACGTTGTCGATCATCACCAATGTGTTTCCGCCGCAGGAACGTTCGAAGGCGATCGGTGTGTGGGCCGGAACAGCGGGCCTCGGCGGGGCATTAGGCCCCCTAACTGGCGGCTTTTTGGTGCAGCACTTTTATTGGGGTTCGGTCTTTCTTGTGAACATTCCGATCGTGGTGATCGGTTTGATCGCTGGCGTCTTTCTTATTCCGACGTCGAAGGATCCTTCGGCGCCACGCCTCGATCCCATCGGCGCGGTTACGTCGATCATCGGTTTGGCATTGTTGCTCTTTGCCATCATCGAAGCGCCCACGAACGGTTGGGGATCAACAGAGACCCTTGCCTATGGTGGCGCTGGCCTCGCATTGCTCATCGCCTTCGGTATTTGGGAGGCGAAGTCCGATCATCCAATGCTTGATGTCACCTTCTTCAAGAAGGCACGTTTCACCGCCGCTGCGGGAGCGATCACGCTTGTGTTCTTCTCAATGTTCGGCTCGTTGTTCTTGTTGACGCAGTACTTCCAGTTCGTGCTCGGTTATTCACCGCTTGAAACTGGCGTGCGCATGATTCCGTTCGCCGTTGCGATGATGGTGGTGGCACCGCTCAGTTCGAAGGTTGTTGAGCGGATCGGTTCGAAGATCACCGTGGCCTGTGGTCTTGGTTTGGTCACAATCGGTTTGCTCACGATGGTTGGTTTGCAGGTCGACACCCCGTACTCGAACATTTTCTGGCGACTCATGTTGATGTCGGCAGGTATGGGGCTGACGATGGCACCCGCAACTGAATCAGTTATGGGTTCGTTGCCAATCTTCAAAGCTGGTGTTGGTTCCGCGGTGAATGACACCACCCGGCAGGTCGGTGGCGCCATGGGTGTCGCCGTCATCGGTTCGGTACTGGCGACGACCTATGGCAATCAGGTTCGGGAGTTCCTTCTGGGTCTCGGTCTTCCATTGCCGCAGCCACTGGTTGATGCGGCGAGCAACAGCATCGGTGCGGTGCAGAACAACATTGTTCCGACTCTTGAGGGAATGGGACTTGCGGACAGGGCCGCCGCCGTCAGTGCCGAGGCCAATTCGGCCTTTGTGAGCGCGGTACATTGGGGCGTCCTCACCGCTGCAGCTGCCACGTTTGTTGGTGTCGTGATGGTGTTGCTGTTCCTGCCCGCCCGACCGCGGATCGACGATGTCGCGGAGCAAGAAGAGGAATTTGTCGGCGAGCACGTAGAGGAACTCCTGACCGACTGATCCACGACTAACCTGCGCTGCCGTGATCCTCTCTGACCGCACCATCCGTGAAGAGGTCGAAGCCGGCCGCATTGTTATCGAGCCTTTCGACCCCAGCTGTGTCCAGCCATCTTCGGTCGATCTTCATATCGACCGCTTTTTCCGGGTGTTTCGGAACCACACGATGGGCCACATCGATGTGAAGCAGAACCTTGAGGACCTCACCGAACTCGTCGAGATCGGTCCCGACGACACGTTCATGTTGCACCCGGGCGAATTCGTACTTGGGTCCACCAGTGAGCGTGTGGGTCTTCCCGCCGATCTCGTTGCTCGACTCGAAGGCAAGTCCTCGCTTGGTCGACTCGGCCTTCTCATTCACTCGACCGCTGGCTTTGTCGATGCTGGTTGGGACGGACAGCTCACGCTTGAACTTTCAAACGTTGCCAGCCTTCCGATCACGCTGTACCCAGGTATGAAGATCGGCCAGATCTCGTTCATCAAGATGACGACGCCGGCCGATAACCCTTACGGCTCCTCAGCAGTCGGCTCGAAGTACCAGGGCCAGATCGGCCCTCGCCCGAGCCGCTACTGGGAAAACTTCCGCTAGTTCAACGGTTTGCAGGTGTGACCTAACCGGCGGCACCGTCAGACGCGGTCGTAGATGAGCGTGACACGACCGATCGCCGGGAATGTCGGATGCAATGTGAGGGTGTTGCCCGAAAGTTCGAAGTCGAACATTCCCGTGTTCGTCAGCGACGCGATCGGCAGCCCGCTGTCGTCCTGTTCGTCAGGCGTGATGGAGACCGGCGACGAGGAACTCCCTCCGAGGCGCATCTTGTCGCCGTCTGTTGCCCACGTCGTGGAGTAGTTGGCCGACCAGGGCAATGTCTGCGAGAAGTCCCCGTCGGGTGATGTCACTGTCTGTGTCCCACCAGCGCTTTGGATGAATGATCCGTCCGGGGCGAACTGGATGCGGTAGTTGCCGGTGCACGTGAGTTCCTCGAACGTCTCTCCCTGCTGCAGCGCAGTCATGATTCGGTCGCAAGGAGCTGACCAGGACCCTAAAACTGGATTCGCGGGATTCTCGCCTCCGGCGGTCGTCGACATTGGTGCTGAATCCTGCCCGCGGCTCGAGTCCGATCCGGACGATCCACCGTCCCTGCCGGCGATCACCACCGCTCCGAGGACCACGACGCCGGCGACAGCGATCGCTGCAAGTGCGAGTCCGACCTTTGCCATTGAACCCATGTCCGATCTCCTGTCGTTCCGCAAACGACGAGATGGCACGAGGCCACCCCCGGTCGCGCAATCTTATCCAGGGGTGCGCGGGAGAGCAGGATGATCGTCTGGTTCGGGGGTCGTGATCCTCCCCGACTGCGCCAGACGTGAAGTGGATTTTTAGACGATCGGAGTGATCGTTGCGTCTGCTTCGGAGCGTTCAAGTGCATCGAGGATGTGCATTGAGATGTCAGCAACCTTCACCTGATCATCTTCGACACCCTGTGCCTTCACGCCATCGTCGATCATGATGTAACAGAACGGGCACGCAACCGCGATCTTTGTCGCACCGGTGCGCAGAAGTTCTTGCGACCGTTCGATGTTGACCTGCTTGCCGGTGCTTTCTTCCATCCACATACGACCGCCGCCTGCACCGCAGCACATTCCCTTGGTGCCATTACGGCTGGCCTCAACGATTTCGATGCCACCGAGTGAACCGATGACTTTGCGCGGTGCCATGTAGACGTCGTTATGACGACCGAGGTAGCACGAGTCGTGGTACACGACACGCTCTTCGAGTCGAGCATTCGAAAGATCGAGTTTGCCGCTGTCGATGAGGAACTCGAGGAACTGGCTGTGATGCACAACCTCGTAGTTGCCACCCATCTGCGGGTACTCGTTGGCAAGCGTGTTGAAGCAATGCGGACACTGCGTGATGATCTTCTTCACGCCCATTCCATTGAGCGTTTCGATGTTCTGCATCGCAAGCATCTGGAAGATGTATTCGTTGCCCGAACGACGGGCAGGATCGCCCGTGCACATTTCTGCTGGGCCAAGAATGGAGAAGGAAATTCCTGAGCGCTGCAGAAGCTGCGCCATTGCTTGGGTGACCTTCTTGTTCTTGTCGTCGAAGGAACCGGCGCAACCAACCCAGTAGAGGTACTCGGCTTCGAGCGGGCTCGAACCATCGAGAATCTCGATGCCTTCGAACTTTTCGGCCCAGTCGCCACGATCGGCCTGGCTCATGCCCCATGGGTTTCCTGTGTTTTCCATGGAGCGATACGCGTTGCCGAGTTCGGTCGGGAAGTTGGATTCCATAAGCGACAGGTAACGACGCATGTCGAGGATCTTGTCGAGAATCTCAATGTTGACCGGGCAGATTTCGTCGCATGCCTTGCACGATGTGCAGGCCCAGACCTCTTCAGGCGTGACGCGTTCGAACAACGAATTGGCATTCACGGTGATTTCGGCAACAACGCCAAGCGGTGGCGACACCTGCGGCGTTCCAGTTGCTGCCATCACTTCGCCGGACTTGAGAACGATTTCGCGTGGATCAAGTGGCTTGCCAGTTGCATGTGCGGGACACACTGATGTGCAACGACCACACATGGTGCAGGCGTCGAGATCAAGCAACTGCTTCCAGGTGAAGTCTTCGATCGTGGAAGCACCGAATGATTCGAGTTCGGTTTCCATGAGGTTCGGCATCGGCTTCATCGCACCCTTGGGGCGCTCGCGATCCTTCAGGTACATGTTGAGCGGCGAGGTGAACATGTGGCGAAGCATCGTGACCGGAAGGATCACAAGGAAAGCGAAGAACGAAAGGATGTGCAGTACCCACCAAATTTGGTGTCCACCAGCGAGATTTGAGTTGTTCTCGATGAGCTTCGCGATCGGCCAACCGACAAACGACCACTTCTCGAATGCGGGCATGCCGGTTTCAGCAATGCGCCAGGCTTCGGTTCCGAAACCAGTCACTGCGATGGCGAGGAAAACGCCGAGGATGACAGCGTGTTCCGGCTTGGTCTTGATGCGAATGCGATACGGGCGCTGGATGTAGCGACGAACGATTGCCCACATCACGCCAATGAACAGACACAGACCAGCAAGATCACCGATGAACGAGTACGCCATGTAGACGTTGCCGTTCAGGAACTTCCAGGACTCGGGAATCTGATGGTTGATCTCGAGGATCGTGGTGACGGCAAGCAACACCACGAAGGAGAAGTAGATGAGCGAATGCATGATGCCGGCGGCGGGATCGCGCAACAGGGTCTGCATGTAGACACCGGCGCGGAAATCGCCGAGGCGACGCTTCACATTTTTGGGCGTGGTGCGACGATCGTCGGGCTTACCTCGCGTCCAGTTCTTGACTCGGCTTCCGAAGATCACCGCTCCGTAGATGAGCAAGATCGGCATCATCACGTAGAAGGCGATCTTGAGCGCGTCAGGGACGCCGCCGAAGACCTCGCGAGTGGTGGGTGAGTCGTCGTGTTGCTGGAACACCGTCGCTGCGACACCCGAAAGTGCCGTCACGATCGCGAAGGCGACGCCGATGACGAGAACGAGATGTGGGCCCTTGATGCGTTTACGTTCCATACGGTTGGCAAACCTACTCGCGCCCATGGGCGCGAGCCCTCACCGGCGGGCGGGGAGAGGGGTTAGGAGCGGATCAGGATTCGTCAGTCATGCGTGCTGCAAGGTTGCGCAGCAACTGCACGGCAAATCCGGGAACCTCTTCAATGAGACCGTTGAACTCGCGCTGGGCGATCACAAGGACCTCCATGGCGGAGTCGGCCGTAACCGTTGCGGTGCGGACGCCGCCGGTCAGAGGAGCAAGTTCACCAACAACGGCACCAGGGCCGAGGTTGGCCACGGTTGCGCCATCTCGGCTGACTGTGGCAGAGCCGGTCACGATGACGAAGCACTCATGGCCCGGCTCGCCTTCGCGAACCAGGACCTTGCCTGCATCAATCGAAACCTCAACTGCTGCCGCTGCTACCTGCTGGAGCTGGCGCTTATCGCACTCTGCGAAGAGAGGGACTTGAGCCAGATGATCGAGCCATGCGTCGCGTGCCATGGGCCGAAGCATAGGGAGAACCCCGGCACTCTGCTCGCTGATTCGGCCACCGATCCTTCATGACCACGAAACATTTGAGAAACAGGCAATCCGTACCGTGACCTTCGTGGATGTCGCCCTGCTCCGTTGGCCCGTAGAAGAAGACCGTCGCCAAACCCTCGCTGCTCGGGGGGCAGCGCGGCTGTTACTCGTCGATCCTGATACCCCGGCACCTGACGCCGCGGATTGTCTCGAGGACTGGATCCGCTTGCCCGCCAGTCAGGACGATATCGATGCCCGATGTCGGGCGATCGCAACCCGATCAATCGTGCATAACTCCGAAACCCCCGGTCTTGATCCCGATGGCGTCCTGCGCGTCGGAGCGGGCTGGGTGTCATTGCCCCCGCTTGAAGCGCGGCTCATGTCGGCACTTCTCGATCGGTTCGGTGCCGTGGTGAGCCGAGACAATTTGTCTCGCACGGGCTGGCCGACAGGTGCACCGGGACGCAATGCACTCGATGTCCACATGCTTCGTTTGCGCCGTCGCATTGCCCCATTGGGCCTTGCAATTCGCACTGTTCGTTCGCGTGGCTACTTACTAGAAGCCGGCGAATTGCAGATGGTTCAACCGGCCTGACGGGCCACGGCCTCGGCAGCAGCCTTGGCCGCTTCGGCATCGCCGAGATAGCGATCAGTCAATGCCAGTCGCTCCGTGGGCACCATGGCGTCGTTGAGTTCGTAGCGAATCGGCACGCCGGTGGGCAGGTTCACATCGGCAATATCGGCATCGCTAATGGCATCGAGGTGCTTGATGAGGGCCCGGAGACTGTTGCCGTGGGCCACCACAAGAACGGTGTGACCGGCATGAAGATCGGGGACGATGCCGTCATACCAATACGGCAGCATGCGGTCGACAACATCGGCCAGACATTCCGAGGCCGGCAAGACATCGGCCGGAAGTGAGGCGTAGCGCTCGTCGAATCGAGGATGACGGGGATCGTCGAGTTCAAGCTTGGGTGGCGGAACGTCATAGGAACGACGCCATTCGAAGACCTGGTCTTTGCCGTATTTCTCGGTCGTTTCCTTCTTATCCATGCCCTGCAACGCGCCGTAATGGCGTTCATTGAGGCGCCATGAGCGACGAACTGGGACCCACAACCGGTCCATGCCATCGAGGGCCAGGTTGGCGGTGCGGATGGCTCGGGTCTGCATGGAGGTGTGGACCACGGTGGGCCCCACGCCGGCTGCGGCCATGGCTGGTCCGGCGGCACTTGCCTCGGCTCGACCCTGATCAGTGAGATCTGCGTCGTACCAACCGGTGAAGAGGTTTTCGAGGTTCCAGGTGCTCTGACCGTGGCGCAGCAGGACGAGGGTGGAAGTCATGGTTCCAGTCTGCCCCAACAGGGTTGGGGCCTTGGGCGGGTTCTGGCACGAGGCCTCGGAAGATTTTTCAGAAATCTTTGGAATCTGGGAATGGAAGGGCCTCGAGCAAAGTTGTTATGGTCACGCTCAACTTTCTTGGCGAAGGCCACTCAGCCCCGCTCAGCAGTCGAGAAGCATCCCCCCGATCAACAGCATCAGAAACAGAGAAACAAGGAGCAACACCATGCCCAAGGCCGTCGGTATCGACCTCGGCACCACCAACTCGGTCGTCTCGGTTCTCGAGGCGGGCGACCCGGTGGTCATCCCCAACGCAGAAGGCAGCCGCACCACGCCTTCGGTGGTCGCATTCGCAAAGAACGGCGAGGTCCTCGTCGGCGAAGTGGCCAAGCGTCAATCCATCACCAACCCCGACCGCACTATTCGTTCGGTCAAGCGCCATATGGGCACCAACTGGACCATCGACATCGATGGCAAGGCCTATACCGCGCAGGAAATTTCTGCTCGCACACTTATGAAGCTCAAGCGCGATGCCGAGGCCTACCTCGGTGACACCGTGACTCAGGCCGTCATCACCGTGCCCGCGTACTTCGACGACGCGCAGCGCACCGCAACGAAAGAGGCCGGGCAAATTGCTGGCCTTGAGGTGCTTCGCATTATCAACGAGCCAACCGCAGCAGCACTTGCGTATGGACTCGATAAAGAAACCACCGACCAGACGATCCTCGTCTTCGACCTCGGTGGCGGCACCTTCGACGTTTCTGTTCTTGAAATCGGCGACGGTGTGTTTGAAGTGAAGTCCACCCATGGCGACACCAACCTTGGTGGCGACGACTGGGACGAGCGCATCATCAACTGGCTCGCCGACACTTTCAAAACGGCACATGGCATCGACTTGTTGAAGGACAACATGGCGATCCAGCGTCTGAAGGAAGCAGCTGAAAAGGCGAAGATCGAACTCTCACAGGTGCAGCAGACGCAGATCAATCTGCCGTTCATCACTGCAACTCCCGATGGTCCGTTGCATCTCGACGAGCAACTCACTCGTGCGAAGTTCCAGGAACTCACTGCTGATCTTCTTGAGCGTTGTCGTGTTCCGTTCGAACAAGCAATCGTCGACGCTGGCCTTACCAAGGGCGATGTCGATCACGTTGTTCTTGTTGGTGGTTCTACGCGTATGCCGGCCGTTGTCGATCTCGTCAAGGAAATGACGGGCAACGATCCGCATAAGGGCGTGAATCCCGACGAGGTTGTCGCGATCGGTGCTGCAGTGCAGGCCGGTGTGCTCAAGGGCGAGGTGAAGGACGTTCTTCTTCTCGACGTCACGCCGCTTTCGCTTGGTATTGAAACCAAGGGTTCGGTCATGACCAAGCTCATTGAGCGCAACACCACGATTCCCACTCGTCGTACTGAGGTCTTCACCACCGCCGAAGACAATCAGCCGTCGGTTGAGATCAACGTGCTGCAGGGTGAGCGCGAGATGGCGCAGTTCAATAAGTCACTTGGCAAGTTCCAACTCGTGGACCTTCCGCCCGCACCTCGCGGTGTGCCGCAGATCGAAGTCACGTTCGACATCGATGCGAACGGCATCGTGCATGTGTCGGCGAAGGATCGTGCGACCAACAAGGAACAGTCCATGACCATTACCGGTCAGTCCTCGCTGAGCAAGGATCAGATCAACCAAATGGTCAAGGACGCTGAAGCGCACGCGGCGGAAGATGCAAAGCGTCGCGAAGAAGCCGATGCACGCAACAGTGCCGACACGCTCGTCTACCAAACAGAGAAGTTGCTCAAAGATCAGGGCGACAAGATTTCTGATGACGAGAAGGCATCGGTTGAGTCAAAGCTTGCCGACCTCAAGACCGCACTTGCGGGTACCGATGGCGAAGCCATCAAGGTCGCAACCGAAGCACTCATGACCGCAAGTCAGGACTTCACCCAGAAGCTGTACGAACAGGCTGCGGCCGAAGAGTCAGCTGCTGGTGGAGCCGCAACGAGCTCGGCACCGAACGACGACGAAGTCGTTGATGCCGAGATCGTCGACGACGAAGGTAAGTGACCGTGTCAGGAAACGGAGAGGTCTCGGAAGAGACCTCTCCGACTGATGACGAACTCCTCGAAGCAGCAGCCGGTGGCGAACAAGGTTTCGAAGAAGCCGATTCCACTGGCGAAATCGATATCGCTGCAGTTGTTGCTGAACGCGACGAATTTCGCGACACGATGCTTCGAGTCAAAGCCGAGTTTGACAATTACCGCAAGCGCGTTGCGCGCGAACAGGAAGAATTGCGCGAACGCGCCAACGAGAACCTCGCAGAGAAGTTGCTTGTTGTTCTCGATGCGTGCGAGGCAGCGATCGGACACGGTTCAACCGATGTCGAACCGATCGCAAAGATGCTTTCCGATTTGCTCGGTAACGAAGGTCTGGTGCGATTGACGCCGGCCGACGAACCGTTCGATCCGAATCTGCACGATGCGGTGATGCATGAAGAAGGTGACGGAGGCGAACCGATTGTGATCGAGACGCTCCGCACTGGTTACCAATGGAAGAGCCGGGTACTTCGCCCGGCCATGGTGAAGGTCAAGGGTTAGAAGTGGCTCCACAGCGCGAGTGGTTCGAAAAGAACTACTACGAGGTCCTCGGTGTGTCGGAAACGGCAGCACCGAAGGACATCACGCGCGCGTACCGAAAGCTCGCTCGGGAGTTCCATCCCGATGCGAACCCGGGTAACGCTGCAGCAGAAGAGAAGTTCAAGGAAATCTCCGCGGCCTATGACGTGGTCGGAGACGAAACCAAGCGGGCTGAATACGACGAGGTTCGTCGTCAAGGTCCGATAGGTGGCATGGGCTTCGGTGGCGGTCGCAGCGGTGGTGGGTTCAACCCCGGTGCTGGCGGCTTCAACTTCGAAGGCGGCGACCTCGGCGATCTTCTCGGCGGCATGTTTGGTGGCGGCGGCGGTCGACGCGGCCGTCAAGGCCAAGCCCGTGGGCGCGCGCCACAACGTGGTGCCGATCTTGAAGCCAGTTGTCGATTGTCATTTCGTGACGCAGTTGCCGGAATGGAAACTGCGCTGCATGTCACGAGCGATCTTCCGTGCGGAACCTGTAGCGGTTCTGGCGCAAAGCCAGGCACGTCACCAACAACGTGTCAGCACTGTCGTGGTCGCGGCGTCTCCGACGACAACCAAGGGATGTTCTCGTTCTCTTCGCCGTGTCCCGTCTGTGGTGGCGCCGGTTCTGTCATCACATCCCCGTGTGGAACGTGTCGTGGAACGGGCGTGGAAAAGCGTGCGCGCGAAGTGAAAGTTCGCATTCCTGCCGGTGTCGATGACGGTCAACGAATCAAGCTGAAAGGCCGCGGTGGCGCCGGTCGTAACGGCGGCGAAATCGGCGACCTCTACGTCATCGTGTCGGTCGAACGCGATGAAATCTTTGGCCGCGACGGAAAGAACCTCACCATCAACGTTCCTGTCACGTTCGCCGAAGCAACGTTGGGCACAAAACTCACAGTGCCCACACTCGACGGTAAACCCGTCACGCTAAAGATTCCCGCGGGCACGCCCACCGGCAAAGTCTTCCGTGTGAAGGGCCGGGGCGTTGCGACGAAGAAAGCAACGGGCGATTTACTGGTCACCGTGCAGGTGGATGTTCCAACGAAACTCACTGATGATCAGCGCGACGCGCTCGAGGCGATGGCCGCGGCGTTTCCTGCTGCTCCCCGCGACTACTTGGGGGTCTGACCATGAGTCCAATGTCTGATTCCAACGCACAAATGCGAGCGGTGTACATCATCTCTGTGGCCGCTGAACTTGCAGGTGTGCATCCACAAACCTTGCGTATTTACGAACGCAAAGGTTTGCTTGAACCGGCGCGCACCACAGGCGGTTCACGCCGCTATAGCCAGGCCGATATCGATCACTTGCGTCGTATTCAAGAACTCACCGACGAAGGTTTGAACCTCGCCGGTGTGAAGAAGGTGCTCGAACTCGAAGCACACATCGCCCATCTCGAGAATGTGCTCATTCAGGCCCGAGCCGAAGCGGCTGCTGCTGTCGAAGAGACGCATCGTTCGTACCGTCGCGATCTCGTGCCCCTACGCCAGTCAGTGGCTCCCTTTGGCGACGCAGCCGAGGTGCTGCGCCGTCTTTCTGGCCGCTAAACGCAGTCGTTCGCAACCGAGCTGCAGCCCACAACTCCCTTGGAAGGGAGCAGTCTGTGGGAACAAAGTTGACAATCCCATTGTTAACTTTTATGTCGGGTGAGCCCGGCAGCCGCCATCTCGGCGGACCCCCCAATTGTCTGATTGAAGGAGAAGCGCCAGAACCATGGCTCTCGACCCAAACCGCTGGACCCTCAAGACCCAAGAGGCGGTGAACACCGCCATTGCTGCCGCTCGATCGGCCAGCAATCCCGAGGTCACCCCCGATCATCTTTTGCTCGCCCTACTCGGCCAGGAAGAAGGCATCGTTCTACCGATCCTTCAGAAGGTCGGCGTGGCGCCGCTCCATGTGCGCAACCTCGCCGAGGATGCGGTGTCGAAACTGCCGAAGTCCTATGGCAGTGAGTCCCGCGTGAGCCGTGAGTTCACTGCGCTTATCGATGACGCCGACGAGATTCGCCGTGATCTGCACGACGAATACCTCTCGACCGAACACCTTCTCCTTGCGATGGCCGATGCGGTCGGCGTGACGAAGGAGGACCTCCTCGCCGCAATGGTTGACGTGCGCGGAAGCCATCGCGTCACTAGCCAGAACCCCGAAGAGCAGTACCAAGCGCTCGAGAAGTACGGACAAGACCTCACCGCTCGGGCTCGCGAAGGCAAGATTGATCCCGTCATTGGTCGCGACGATGAAATTCGGCGCGTCATTCAGGTGCTGTCGCGTCGAACCAAGAACAACCCGGTGCTCATCGGTGAACCCGGTGTTGGTAAGACCGCGATTGTCGAAGGTCTTGCGCGTCGAATTGTCGAAGGTGATGTTCCTGAAAGTCTCAAGAACAAGCGACTGATTTCGCTTGATCTTTCGTCGATGGTCGCCGGTGCGAAATACCGCGGCGAATTCGAGGAGCGACTGAAGGCTGTCCTGAAAGAGATCACCGATTCAGACGGCGAAGTCATCACCTTTATCGATGAGATGCACACCGTTGTTGGTGCAGGCGCATCGGAAGGCTCGATGGATGCCGGCAACATGCTCAAGCCGATGTTGGCTCGTGGGCAACTGCGCATGATCGGTGCGACGACGCTTGACGAATATCGCAAGTACATCGAAAAAGATCCTGCGTTGGAGCGTCGGTTCCAGCAGGTCTTCGTTGATCAACCCTCTGTCGACGACACCATTGCCATTCTTCGTGGGCTCAAAGAGCGTTACGAAGTCCATCACGGTGTTCGTATTCAGGACGCAGCGCTTGTTGGTGCAGCGGTGCTTTCTGACCGCTATCTGACTGGTCGATTCCTGCCTGACAAGGCCATCGATCTGGTTGATGAAGCCGCGTCGAAGTTGCGTATCGAGATTGATTCGATGCCGACCGAGATCGACGTTGTTGATCGACGAATTCGTCAGCTTGAAATTGAACGAGTAGCGCTGGCCAAAGAAACCGACGTCCCGTCGATCGAACGTCTGGCGACGATCGAGGAAGAACTCGCCAATCTCCGTGAGCAGATTTCAGCCATGAAGGCGCACTGGCAGAACGAAAAAGATGCCATTGACCGCATTCGTGAACTGAAAGAACAGCTCGAAAACAATCGCAGCCAACTTGAACGAGAAGACGACCTCGAGAAGGCGTCAGAGATTCGTTACGGAGTTCTGCCTGAGATCGAACGCCAAATTTCCGAAGCGTCGAAAGCGCTTGATGAACTTCAAGCAACACAGAAGATGTTGAAGGAAGAAGTTGACGAAGAAGACATTGCCGAAGTCATCAGCAAGTGGACAGGAGTTCCTGTCAGCCGGCTGATGGAAGGCGAAATGTCCAAACTCGTGCGCCTTGAAGAAGTGCTGCACGATCGAGTGGTAGGCCAGGACGAAGCCGTCACTGCGGTTGCCAATGCAATTCGTCGCAGCCGTGCCGGACTCTCTGATCCCAACCGTCCGATTGGTTCGTTCTTGTTCCTTGGCCCAACTGGCGTAGGGAAGACCGAACTTGCACGTTCACTCGCCGACTTCATGTTCGACGATGAACGAGCCATGATCCGCATCGATATGAGCGAATACATGGAGAAGCATTCTGTGTCGCGTCTTATCGGTGCACCTCCTGGCTATGTGGGTTACGACGAAGGTGGGCAACTCACCGAAGCTGTTCGTCGTCGGCCCTACTCAGTGGTTCTTCTCGACGAACTCGAGAAGGCTCATCCAGACGTGTTCAACGTGTTGCTGCAATTGCTCGACGATGGACGCCTCACTGATGGTCAAGGTCGAACGGTTGACTTCACCAATGTGGTGTTGATCATGACGTCGAACCTTCCTGGCGATCCTCGTGACTACTTCAAGCCGGAGTTCGTGAACCGCATTGATGACATCGTGCGCTTCCGTTCGCTGACCGAAGAAGACTTGGGTCGCATTGTCGAAATACAACTCGAAGGCATCACGAACCGTTTGGCGCAGCGTCGAATTTCACTCAATGTCACTCCGGCAGCGAGTGCCGCGCTTGCTTCCGAGGGCTACGACCCCGCTTACGGCGCTCGGCCGCTCAAGCGAGTTATTCAGCGCGAGATCGCCGATCCGTTAGCGATCGCAATCCTCGAAGGACGTTTCGGCGAAGGCGACACCGTGATGGTCGACGTTGATGCTGACGGAGCGTTGAGCATTCACTGATGCAGTAGGTGAACCACCACCTCGGGACTAGCGTTCCCGAGGTGGTGGCATCGCTTGACGTCGTTACAGATTCGTCAGATGCCACCGATTCAGGACATCTCTCGAAGGCTGAACGCAAGTGCGCGCGGATTGGTGCACTTCTGGGAGTCCTCTTTTTCCTGCTTCTCGCAACATGGGGCCAGCCATGGCACATGTTCGACAAGGGCCCGTTCTCCTCAGATTTCTACGACGCCCAAGCACGTTCGATGGTGCATGGGCACATGGATATCCCCGCAGATGTCGCCCGCGTTGAAGGCGTTGTGGTCGACGGAAAAGTTCAGATCTATTTCGGTGTCGGCCCAGCGTTGATTCGCGCTCCGCTCACTGGGTGGACAACGTTCTTCGATCGCCGGCTCTCGATTCTGAGTATGTCGGTTGCCGCCGGTGTGCTTGGAATGGCGACAGCGCGACTTCTCAAACGTGCACGGCCTTATGTCAAAGATGCACCCATAGGAAGACCCGGGTGGTACGGACTCATCGCAGCCGGGTCGATCCTCTGCACGCCACTGCTGTTTTTGGCATCGCGGGCCATGGTGTATCACGAGGCAATTATCTGGGGTTGTGCGGCCGCGGTCGCAGGACTGGATCTTGTGCTCCGTTGGTGGAGGGATCCGACACGGCGGCACTTCGTCGAAGCAGTAGCCGTTGCAACGTTCGCTATTTCATGTCGCACAACCTCAGGGTTGGCCCCCGCGATTGCCATCGGCCTCTTCGGACTGGTGTTGGCCTCTCGTCGTCAATGGATCAAGGCGGCGACAGTCATTGCGGGAGCGATTTTTGCGCTGTTTGGCTTCATGGCGTTCAACTGGTTGCGATTTCGCTCGCTCACGACGCCGACGTATTCGGGCCAAGTCTGGTCATTGCAGAACCAGGCTCGACAGGAATTTTTAAATGCGAACAGTGGCAGCCCACTTGGCTTCCAATTCGTTCCTACGACGTTCTCCCAATATTTCTCACCTACTGCTATTGGCTGGCAACGGTTCTTCCCGTTCGTGAACTTTGGATCTCGAGCAACACCAGTTGGTGATGTGGTGTTCGACGGGATCAAGCCGACCAGTTCCCTCGAATTGGGAGCTCCTGTGTTTTTTGTCCTTGCGATCATCGGGAGTTGGTGGACCGTAGTTCGCGACCGAACGCGTGAGTGGTCAGTCCTTGCGGTGGCGTCAATTGCTGCTTTCATTCCGACACTGATGTTCGGAAACATCGTTCATCGGTATTTGGTGGACTTTGTTCCTGCGGTAGTGGTTTTGGCATGCCCAGCTGTTTGGGTAGTGATGCGGCGTATTCAACGATGGAATGCGTCTGCGCGGAATGCAGTCTTGGTGGTGACAGCTGTTGTTGCTCTTTTCGGTGCGCTGGTGCAGATGGGCTTTGCACTACAAACCCGAGCATTTGTGTTGCGTCCATCAGAATCCGAAGCGCAGGCGTTTGTCGGGCTACAAAACATGATTGATCGGCAACTCTTCGGTGGCCCGCCTCCATTGGTGCAGCACGTGTCGAGTGATCAACTTCCCTATGAGGGAGTCTCTGACGGTTCTTTGGTGATTCTCGATAACTGCGCTGGTTTGTATCGATATAACGGAGATAGTTGGCAAGTCATCCAGCGAAAGCCCGGAGGTGGAAGGCGTTTCATCATCACTGGCACCATCGGTGAGGATTCGAAACCGATACTCCAAGGATCAGGTTGGACCGTGAGCGGTCGGCGTACTTCCGAGGGCGTGTTCTTTGTATATGAATCGACGAATGGCCGACGCGACGAATCAATCGCTGTCGCGCTGCCAGAGGGAGAACTCACTTTCGATGCGGTCGCTGATCAAGCACAAATCTCGACAATCTCACTGACGTACAAGAACGCAACCGTTTTTGTCGAAAACGTTTTGGGAGCATCGAAGGCGGAGCCGAGTGCGGGATGGACGTCGGCGTCCGGATCAGCTCCTCTCTGCGAATCGCTTCTCTCTCGACTTGAGAACTGAATCGAACGTCGTCGGGACTAGCGTTTCTCAGGTGGTGGCACCGGTCGCAAATGTCGAGAACTCGCTTGAAAGCGGCGATGCCGGGCGGCTCACGAACGCCGAGCGCAAATGGGCTCGAACGGGAACGCTTGTTGCTGTTCTCACGTTTTGGTTCATCGCAACCTGTTTTCAGCCGTGGCACCTCTTCGAGAAAGGTCTCTACACCACCGACTTCTATGACGTTCAGGCCCGCGCACTTACACATGGCCACCTCGATGTCCCAGCGAATATTGCTGGCATTGAAGGTTTTGAAATCGATGGCAAGACCCAGATCTATTTCGGCATCGGACCGGCGATCATGCGGTTGCCGTTCTCCGGAGTTTCTGATGTCTTCGACCGACGACTTTCACTGCTGAGCGAATTGCTGGCGCTGAGCGTGCTCGGCCTTGCTGCAGCGCGATTACTCAAGCGAGCCAAATCGTTGGTAGCGAACGCACCTGAAGGAGCAGCGTGGTGGTTTGGCGCATTCGCCGTTGTGGCCACACTTGGAACACCGCTGCTTTTCTTCTCATCTCGCGCGCTCGTCTACCACGAAGCGGAATTGTGGGGTGCCGCAGCTGGACTCGCTGGGCTCGATCTCGTCATTCGCTGGTGGAGAGTCCCGACACGACGTCACCTCATTGAAGCCGTTGCGCTGGCGACGTTCGCGTTGGCGTGCCGACCATCTTCCGGCGCTGGTCCCGCGTTGGCGCTGGGTCTCTTTGGACTGGCGATTGCTTGGAAACGGCAATGGAAACGTTCGCTGATTGTGCTTTTGGGCGCGGCAATCCCGTTTCTTGGGTTCGCTCTCATCAACTGGTTGCGCTTTCGATCGGCTTCGGACGTTCCGTTCCCGTTGCAGGTTTTTTCGAAATTCAATACCGATCGTCAGGCGGCACTTGCGGCAAACAACGGAAGTCTCTTCGGGCTCAAGTTCGTTCCGACGAACGTTGCTCGGTATTTCTCGCCTTTCGCGTTTCAGTGGGATCGACTTTTTCCGTTTGTGACCTGGCCCGCCAAGGCCACTGTTATTGGCAATGCTCGCTTCGACACGATTGATCACACCGGCTCATTCCCCACAAGCGCACCTTTGCTCTTTCTCTTTGGTTTGGTAGGCGCTTGGTGGACAATCGTTCGCGACAGAACCCGTCAGTGGTCGGCGATTGCAGTGGCGGCGATCGTGGCGACAACGAGCACATTTACGTTCGGCTACCTCGCGCATCGTTATCTCGCCGATTTGGTTCCTGTGTTTGTGGTGCTTGCCGCGCCGGGAGTTTGGCTCGTTGCGCGTCATGCAAAGACGTGGCGCCGGTGGATTCGTCGAACGGTTGTTGTTGCGATGGCGTTTTTGTTTGCCGTCGGTTTCTGGAATCAACTCGGGCTTGCGATTACTGCCAGAGCGTTCTCGATTCTTCCGAGCGAATCGGGTGCTCGTTCTTTTGCAGAATTTCAATATGAGCTTGATGACATGTATTTCGGTGGAACTGCGCCAGCAGTGATCTATAGCGAGGACGGGCAACTTCCATCGGGTATTGCGCCGGGGACGATTGTGATCATGGGTGATTGCGACGCCGTGTATCGAACTGACGGCTATGGCTGGGGCCCCCTTGAACGTCGAATCGGCACAATCTACGGATACCGACTCACAGGCACCATTGGTTCAGTAGACCAAGTCATCCTTTCGAATCCTGATTGGAAATTGCACGCTTCGCGTTCGAACGACGGTGTCGTGTTCCGCTGGGAGTACGGAAATGGAAATGTCGAAGAATCCGTGCCGGTGAAACTTGCCGACGGACCAGGCACATTCGACGTGGTCTTTGATCCTCTTCCACTCGGAACAGGGCGCATTGTGGTGAATGGAACAAGCGTGGTTGGCGCTCCAGTCAGGAGTACTTCTGATTCCGTGGTTAACCCGGAATGGACGTCATCTGCACGCGGCTCGGCCCCGTTCTGCCAGAAACTGGATGCTCGACGTTCTAACGATTCCAGGCCGACATAGGGAACATGTCGACGAGCGCCGGAATGTTTACGAACAGCAACACGACCATGAGGGCCGAGCAACTGATGACAGCCGTCATCAGTCCGCGCTCTTTGTAGAGCTTTTCCGGATGTTCCACCGGGCTAGAGGATTGAAACGCAAGCTTGAAATAGATGGCCATAATGAGCGCCACCAAAGGGAACGACAGGATGAGTTCGATTCGGTAACGCTGAACGAACGCACCAAAAAACAACATCGCTGACGCGGCGTAGAACATGATCGAAACCAGCAAACGCTGTTCGGTGTAGACCGCGAACGATTTTCGATAGCGAACCTGCTCTTCGCGCTGATCGGCCATATCTCGATACTCGGCGAATCGTTTGAGCCCCATGAAGAAACAGCCGATCATCCAGTAGGAAATGAGTAGCGAAACCGGCGGCACGGGACTCTGGGGAACCATGTACCAACCCACGAGCATGCGTAGTGGGTTGTTAATCGATTCAGTAAGAACATCGAGATAAGGAACGTCCTTCGTTCGCACCGGAGGGATGTTGTAGGCGCAACCGGCAATCCAAAGACCGGCGAGTGAGAGCGTGAGCGGAACGCTGACAAGTGCACCAAGCCCGAGCCCGATGACCATCAGAGCGATCCACTCGACATACGCGATCTTGACGTTGACCAGACCCGAGGGGACCGGGCGATTCTTCTTTATTGGGTGGTGAAGGTCGAAGGGTGCATCGAGCACCTCGTTGATCACGTAGTTGCTCGAGGCAATGAGGCAGACCGCGGCCATCCCGATGATGAAGTTCCGAAGCAGGCTCGACCATTCGATGCTTTCCTGGGAACTGAGTGCCACCACGATCCCGGGCAGAACGAACACGTTCTTGAACCAGTGATCGACCCGCATAATGCGGATGTAGGGCAGAACCCGGTGAACGCCGGTTGGGCGGGGGGCGGCGGTCATCATCGTGCTGAGCCTAGACAGCAGGGTTCGATCGCTCGGATCCTTCCGCAGCGCCCGAAATCGGGTGGGGCCGGGTGAAACGCCAACGGGTAGTGTTTCTCGGTTCCCATGCAGTGCCATTGAGGAGTTCACCGTGCCAGCAACCGTCGTCGTCGGAACCCAGTGGGGTGACGAGGGGAAGGGCAAGTTCACCGACCTGTTCGCCCGCGATCAACATCTCGTCGTCCGCTATCAGGGCGGTCATAACGCGGGCCACACCCTCGTGGTCGATGGCGAGTCCTTCAAGTTGCAGTTGGTGCCAAGCGGCATCCTTTACCCGCACATCGTTCCGGTCATCGGCAACGGTGTTGTGGTCGATCCTCGCGTGCTCATCGCTGAACTCGACATGCTCGAAGGCAAGGGTGTCGATACCTCGAAGCTCAAGATCAGCGGCAACGCGCATTTGATCCTCCCGTATCACCAGGAACTCGACAAGCTCACCGAGCGTCGTCTCGGCAAGAACAAGGTGGGCACCACCAAGCGCGGTATTGGCCCGGCCTATGCCGACAAAGCGGCCCGCGTTGGTCTGCGTGTGCAGGATCTTCTCGATCCGAAAATCTTCCGCGAGAAGCTTGATGTTGCGCTCAAAGAGAAGAACGCGATTTTTGCCAAGGTGTTCAATCAGCTTCCGCTCGATGGCGACGCGATTGCTACCGAATACCTTGATGTGTGTGCGCCGCGCCTTGCACCGATGATCACCGATTCGGTGAATCTCATTCACGAATCACTTGAGGCTGGCGAAAACGTTCTGCTTGAAGGTGCACAGGCAACGTTCCTTGATCTTGATCACGGCACGTATCCGTTCGTGACCTCGTCAAACCCTGTCGCCGGCGGTGCATGTACCGGCGCCGGTATTGGTCCTCGTTATATCGACCGTGTTGTTGGAATTGCTAAGGCGTACACAACTCGCGTTGGTTCAGGACCGTTCCCAACCGAACTTACCGACGAAATTGGCGACGCGCTGATCGACATCGGTCATGAGTACGGAACGAACACCGGCCGTCGTCGCCGCACGGGTTGGTGCGATGCGGTGATGTTGCGCCACTCGGTGCGTTTGAATTCGCTATCGGAAATCGCGCTAACAAAACTTGACGTATTCGACACGTTCGATTCGATCAAGGTGTGCATCGCCTATGAACTCAATGGCGAAACGTTCACACACCTTCCGTATCACCAGTCGGTGCTGCACGAAGTCACACCGGTGTACGCAGAGTTCCCCGGTTGGAAAACCGACATTTCTGGCGTGACATCGCGTGACGACCTTCCGAAGGAAGCATTCGATTACGTGTCGTTCTTGCAGGATCAGATCGGTGTACCGATTGGGCTTGTTGGCGTTGGGCCGGGGCGCGATCAGTACTTGAACTTCAACGGCTGATGAAAGTCTGCGTCGTCGGTTCTGGTGGCCGTGAGCATGCGCTCGCCACGGTGCTGCGCCGCCATCACGAGGTTGTTGTCACGCCTGGTAATCCGGGTATTCCTGGTTCGGTCGCTACGCCTGCAACGGAAATCGACGCTGATCTCTATGTGATTGGTCCCGAAGCTCCGCTGGTTGCTGGTCTTGCCGACGAACTTCGTGTGGCAGGAAAGTTGGTATTCGGTCCCGGTGCCGACGGCGCGCGTCTCGAAGGCTCGAAGGCGTGGATGAAAGAGGTTCTTGTCGCGGCCGGTGTCCCGACCGCACGCCACGGCACCTTTACCGAAGCGGAACCAGCTTTCGCTTTCTTGGACACACTTGATGGTCTGTATGTCGTGAAGACCGACGGTCTCGCCGCGGGCAAAGGCGTCATCGTCACGACATCGCTTGAAGAGGCTCGCGCTGCGGTTCTCGACTATCTCTCGGGCGACGCTTTCGGTGATGCCGGACGCACGCTTGTGATTGAGGAAGGTCTCACTGGCCCTGAGGTTTCGGTACTCGCAATTTGTGACGGGACCAACGCGGTTGCCCTCGCTCCCGCACAAGATTTCAAACGCGTTGGCGATGGCGATGCTGGACCGAACACCGGTGGCATGGGTGCCTACTCACCCGTTCCTGTCGCCGATCAATCAGTGATTGATGCCGTGATGAACGACGGTGTGCTTCCCACGCTCGCCTATTTACGTTCGATCGGAATCGATTACCGCGGTGTTCTGTATGCCGGCCTCATGCTCACGCCGAATGGTCCGAAAATGCTCGAATACAACGTGCGTTTCGGTGATCCGGAAACACAGGTGGTGCTTCCCCGACTCACCAGCGATCTCGGCGAACTGCTCGCTGCCGCCGCTGCAGGCCGACTCGGTGCAGCACCAAACTTCGACGATGGCGCAGCCGTCACGGTCGTGTGCGCGGCCGAGGGTTACCCGCGCGATGTTCGCACCGGCGATGTGATCGAAGGTCTCGATGACGCGCAATCAGTCGCTGGTGCAACGGTGTTTTGTGCTGGAGTTGGCGCGAACGATCAGGGTCAACTCATTACCGCTGGTGGTCGAGTGCTTACCGTGACTGGTCAGGGCGCCACTTTGGCCGAAGCCCGGCAGACTGCCTACGACGCGGTGAGCAAGATTTCTTGGCCCGGTCTGCACCATCGCAACGACATTGCCTCGGACGCTGCGGCCCACAGGACTGATGATCGCGCTCGTCGCGCCAATTCTTGATCTGTAAATCGCGCCGAGGTCACCTCGGTGTGGTCGTATCCTGAAGAGGTGCCCGTTTTGGGCGTTTGAGGAGACCGAATGGCGTCCACGTCTGTGCCCAATGTTCTTGCAGCTCGGTATGCGAGCGCGGAGATGGTCCGACTGTGGTCGCCCGAACAGAAAATTGTTCTTGAACGCGAGCTTTGGCTTGCTGTTCTTGAGGCTCAGCGTGATCTCGGCGTGGCCGTGCCCGACGATGCGATCGATGCCTATCGACGAGTGATCGACCATGTCGATCTCGATTCCATCGATGCACGTGAACGCGTCACTCGCCACGATGTAAAGGCCCGCATCGACGAGTTCTGTGCACTGGCCGGTTACGAGCAGATCCACAAAGGCATGACCTCTCGTGATCTCACCGAGAATGTTGAGCAACTGCAGTTGCGCCGATCACTTGTGGTGATTCGTGGTCGCATGCTCGCTGCACTCGCCAGGTTGGCCGAACGCGCCGCGGAATCAGCAACGGTAGTGATGACTGGCCGTTCACACAACGTTCCCGCGCAAGCAACGACACTCGGAAAGCGATTCGCAAACGCTGGTGAAGAGTTGCTGCAGGCGCTGTACCGGGTCGACGATCTTCTTGCGCGCTATCCGATGCGCGGCATCAAGGGTCCGGTCGGCACGCAACAAGACATGCTTGATCTGTTCGATGGCGACGGAGCCCGTCTCGAGCAACTTGAATCTCGTGTCGCAGCGCACCTTGGTTTTGATGCGTGGCTCACCAACGTTGGACAGGTGTATCCGCGCTCGCTCGACCTCGATGTCGTTTCGGCCCTCGTTCAGGCTGCTGCTGGTCCTGCCGACCTCGCGCTCACGATTCGCCTTATGGCTGGGCAAGAACTCGCAACGGAAGGATTCCGACCTGGTCAGGTGGGGTCTTCAGCGATGCCGCACAAGATGAATAGTCGCAGTTGCGAGCGCATTGGCGGTTTGTTGGCCATTCTTCGTGGCCACCTCACGATGGTTGCGTCGCTTGCTGGCGACCAATGGAATGAAGGCGATGTCAGTTGTTCGGTTGTGCGCCGCGTTGCGCTTCCTGACGCGTTCCTTGCCATCGATGGTTTGTTCGAAACGTTCCTCACGGTTCTTGCCGACTTTGGTTCGTATCCCGCAGTTATTGAACGCGAACTTGATCGCTATCTGCCGTTCCTCGCAACGACCAAAGTGCTCGTTGCTGCAGTGCGCAACGGTGTGGGTCGCGAACAAGCGTATGAAGCAATTAAGGA
>Ga0222713_10001413_pt1 | contig 26915 bp, 28 predicted proteins | sample C33_649DmetaG_FD_165061 | JGI IMG/M metagenome (GOLD analysis project Ga0222713, IMG submission 165061) | Estuarine water microbial communities from San Francisco Bay, California, United States - C33_649D | ecosystem: Environmental > Aquatic > Marine > Unclassified | place: USA: California... | reverse complement strand
GATATTTGTTTGCAAATATTCATAAAGCGAAAACTAAGCAAGATCTGCAGTCAATCCTACCATATAACATCGATCCAGGTTTTTTAAATCCTTAATTAGGTGCAGATAAATTTACGCTTACTTATATAATTTGTTTGTAGGATTTAGTTTTATAGATAATTTCTCTTCAAACAACCTTTCTTGTTTTTGAGAAAAAGTAATATTGTCTATAGGCATAATTTTAAAATCCATAAGCTTTATGAGGTAATTATACCATTTTCTTATGGATTTTGTAAGCTGTTTATAACATCAAACCCCTTGCTAATTAAGCCGTGGAGAGTTTTGAAGGAGAGGCTTTTTAGTTTCAAATTATACAAATCTCTTGGTTTGTAAATTTAGGAAAAAACTATTTATTTCATTAAAATAACAAATATTAATCTTTGATTATTTTTGCCGTTTTATCTTGATCAGTTTTTGATAAAATGAAATGCGGTGGCATTTCTAGTGGGGCTACTTTTGTTACTTGAAATTCATCAGGCATATTTTCAGTTAATCCAAGTGTTTTTTTTGTTGATTTGCATGAAGAGAGTACCATAAATGCTGTTAAGGTCAATAATACTTGTTTCATATCTTTGCTTCGTTAGTTGATTAATATTTTAATGATTGTTTCTTAAGATTTTCCTGATAATACTAACAATTTTATCATTGAACAAGGTTTTTTTTGAAAAAATTATTGTAAATAAATAGTACAGCACCTATTGAAATAAAACTATCAGCAATATTAAAAGCAGGAAAAGCGAATTCTTGATGATTGAAATAAATAAAATCAAAAACAGCTCCTCGAATTATTCTATCTATTAAATTGCCGATAGCACCGCCGATAATAAGATTTAATCCATAAATAGATAATTTTGATTCAGACTTCATTAACATGTTTATTAAATATATTACGATAAAGCTATTCAAGAATAGTAGTACATAATTACTATATTGGTAATATTGTTTAAAAAGACCAAAACTGATTCCATAATTCCAAACATAAACAAAGTCAAGAAATGGTAATATTTCAAGAATAAAATGAGGTTTAGTTTTTAGATATGAAATTAAATAAGTTTTACTTAATTGGTCAAGTAACACTAATATCAATAAATTTAATGAATATCTTACAATTTTTTTCATTCTTACTATCTATGTTTCACTAAATATAAATAAGCTAGATATTTTTCTTGATTATATTAAACATTATAGATTGACACATAATTACTAATAGCAATCAATAAAAGTTGATTCGAAGTAATGCTAAAATAAATCAACTTCTTTTAAGTCAGAGGCCACAATTTCAATATTACCATCAAGTTTTGATTTTAAACGAGAAATTTGATTTTTAAATTTATTAAACTTATTAAGTCCTACGCCTGTCAACTGCACGCTAGGAGTTGATTTGAAATTAGCTGGATTAATTTTTTTTCCATTCTCTCTTACTTCATAGTGTAAATGAGCGCCAGTAACATTGCCACTTGTGCCGACAAAAGCTATAGTATCACCTTGTTTAACATTTGAACCTTTTTTTAAACCATTTGCAAATTTGGAAGCATGCGCATAGGCAGTAGAAAGGCTGTTATTATGCTTTATCACTACGATACGACCATAACCTGATGCCCATCCTATAAACTCTACTATTCCGTTGCCAGCTGAGTATATTGGTGTTCCTGTTGGCGCTGCGAAATCAACGCCCTCATGCATTGCACCATAGCCATGTACAGGATGTTTATCTCTATATCCAAAACTTGAGGATATTCTAACTACTTTTATTGGAGTTTTAAGTAGCGTGCCTTTTGTGCTTTTTCCTTCCTCTGAAAAGAACTCGTAACCTTCTTTTTGTCCAGTCGGAGAATATCTATAAATTGTATAATCATTACCTTGACTTTGAATTGAAGAGTAAATTATTTCACCATGATGAGACAATTTACTATCTGAAGTAACAAATTTTTCTGTTATTACTGTTATTTTATCACCTGGGTGAATTTGTCTTTGAAAATCAATTTGATGACTATAGGTATTTATCAAACTAATAATACTATTAGAAGAAAGACCAGCTTTTTTTAAAGAAGAAATCACATTTGAATCTACAATTGTTTCATATTTTGTGATTAACTTTGTTAGCGGTACTGAACGAACTTCAGTAGAGAAACCATTTTCAGATTTGATAATATCAATAGATTTGATATTATCAACCTCAAAGGAAATCATATTCAATGCTTTTTGTTCTGTTGCCAGCTCTTCTCCCTCTTTTTCAAGAAGATTTATACTATACTCAAAAGTTATAGTTTTACCTATTTTCAACAAGGTAAGATTTTCAGATTCGGCTATTTTGGTAATTTTCTGAATATCTTCAATAGTTATTTTTTCCCTCTTTAATATATTGGATAATGTATCACCTTTTTCAATAGTAACAGTACTTGTTGTACTTTCTGAAATTTCTTCTTCCGCACTCAATTTTTGAGTTAAAAAGGAAAATGATATATTATTTATGTAGAGATTTAGGGTAAGTAATGATATTGCGAGCAAAAGTAAAGCTGTAACACCAAAAAATTTCTTAAGTGAATAGTCGGAAACGAAGCCAAAAGGCCAAGTGATTATATTTTTAATAGTATTGATCATAATATAATTTTTAGTCTATAGCAGTATTTTTTTATTATTTATTGAAGCTATTCTCCAATTACTTCAACTAATCTAAAGTAATTTTTTTCTAATTACAAATAGAAATTTTATTTAAAATTATATTTTTTCTTACTTAATTAATTTTTGCTTATTAGCTATATTTAGGTAATGAATGGACCCCTCTAATTTTAAGAAAATCTATAATCACAATAATTTTTTTATAAAAATTATTACAATATTTAAGTGGAATAACAAACAAATAGAATTTATTTTAAAATATAGAAAAAGGCTTTTTATAGATATATTAAGTAAAGTAAATTAAAATTTGTACCCCCTTAATCTAAAAATTATAACTTTTTAGATTAAGAAGAAGAAAAATAGATTAATATATTGAAAACATTGAATAGCGTAATCTTTACTTTGCACCAAAAGACAATCCTGCAAATTTTTTGTTAAAATCGCTAACATTTTTATTTGACTGATTAACAACATTAAGAGCTGACTTATTCCAAGCTGGGTGTTTACGATAGTCCACATCCATAAGAATTTCACCAGTTGTTAAAGTAGATGCAGTTAAAAACTCATCTTTGCCAATTTTAATTTTTAAGGCTTGATATTTTGGATGAATGTCTTTTTTCATGCTGTTACCTTATCTTTTATCTTTTTTATATCTTTTCTAATAGATTTAGCTTTATCAGACATCTTGCAAGTTTTTGCATTTAGTATAAAACTATCAAAACCACCAGCTTTCTCAATGCTACGCAAGCATCTAGCTATTACTTTTAGTCTATATTCCTGACCAGTTAATTCACTGACACATTTAATAACTTTAATGTTAGGCTCAAAACGCCTTCTTGTTTTTCTTTGTGAGTGAGAAACGTTATTACCAAACTGCACTCCTACACCAGTCAATTCACATCTACGAGACATGTCTAAATTCCTATCTTAGTTTAACAAACTGTATAAATATATTCTTTGATCAACAAGATACTTGTTTTTCCAGTTATTGTCAATTTGTTTTACATTTCTTTAATCTATAACTTTCTTACTGATTCAAGAGTTGTTTCCAAAATCATGCTTGCAGCAGCCATATCATCTCTTTCATTTCGTTGTTTTCTATTAAAACCCATATTTCTTAATAAACTATCCGCTGCTTTTGATGTTAAGCGCTCATCTTGTAAATATATAGGTAAATTCGTTTTTTTAGCTAATTTATCAACAAAATTAGTAACTATTTTTGTCTGTTCGCTGTTGGTGCCATTCATATTAACTGGCAGCCCAACAACAATTGCGCATACATTATTTTTGACAATAAAATCAATAATTTTATTTAACTTTTCTTGTTCTTTATAAGAGACTATTATTGAATGAGGCATAGCTATTGCGTGATCTGGACTCGAAATCGCTAGACCAATTTTTTTGTTACCGTAGTCAATGGCTATTAATGGTTTGTTCAATTCAAAAAAACTATAAAACTCTTGCAGGGAAGATATGATCATGATAGTAAACTTTAGTTAAAAATAAATAATAATATATACACATCGTTATGATTAAGTTTATTCAAAAACAATTAGATATATCACTGATTAAAACATCTATGATGTTTGCATTAATATATATGCTAATGTTTAATATGAGTGTAATATTATATAAATATGGATATTATAAAGCGTCATTTTTTAGCGCCATATTTGAATTATTAAAACAATTTATTTACGCCTATATTGCAGCATTTGTTTTCTTTTTTGGATTGTCAATCCATCGTGTACTATTTATTGTGGGGTCAATATTTCTGTTTCTAACAGGTGCAATTGCTAGCTACTACTTATTTTACCTCGGAATAGCTCCAACGGGGAAAATGATGCCTGCTATTTACGGCTCTCAAATGTCAGAAATATCTGAACTAGTTAGCACTAAAATTATTATATGGGTAATATTTAGTTTATCAATTTGTATTTTTGGTATAAAACATTTTAATCCCCAAACAACGAAATCGTTTTTTTCAAAGATATTAATAGCTCTATGTTTGTTTCTAGCGATTAACAATATTATCTCACCTCAATTTAAAGTTCTAAAAACCTATTTCCCAATACAATATCTATATAATAGTTATGTTTATTTTTTTGGTAACAAAGATCATGTACGCCAAGATATAAGTAAAATCTTCGATTTTAAAATTAAAAATGAGGCTGATGATATCACCGCTGTTTTAATAATAGGAGAATCAGCAAGATATAGTAATTTTGGCATAAATGGATATGAAAGAAACACAACCCCAAATATTGAAAAAATAGATAATTTATTTTCTTTTCAGGGCCATTCTTGTGAAAATATTACTCATCTTTCTGTCGCTTGTTTGCTTTCAAGGCATAATGAGGAAAATCTTGATAAAGCAAAATCAGAAACAGGTCTTTTGTCAGTCTTAACTAATCTTGGGTATAATACTACTTGGGTTAGCACCCAATCTATTATGCAATATTACGAACAAAATGAAAGTACTATATATGACGAGGTAAATTTTTCTTTAATTCCTGGTGGATCTGTATTATACGCCATGAACGCATATGATGAATTAATGTTACCACATATCGAAAAACTTATAGAAAAAGAGGGGAAAAATTTTATTACAGCTCAATTATCAGGTAGTCACTGGAATTACGCCTCACGATATCCAGAAGAATTTACAGAATTCACTCCCGTTCAAAAAAAAAATGCTAAAGTAGATCAAGCAAGTTGTTCTAAAGAAGAATTAATAAATAGTTATGATAATTCTATTTTATATACTGATTTTTTTTTAGCTAGTGTTATTAAGTTACTAAAAAATAAAAACGCTTTTTTGATTTTTGTTTCAGATCATGCTGAATCATTAGGAGAAGATGGTAGATTGGGTCATGGAGCTGAATTTGCGCCAGAGCAAAGAGACATACCTTTCATGATATGGTTTTCAGATAGTTTTAAACAAAACTATCCAGATTTAGTGGATTCGGTAAATAGCTATAAGGGGCAGATTATTTCACACGATTATGTATTTCATAGTGTCCTAGATTGTCTTGGTATAGAATCTAATATATTAGATAAAAATTACAGCTTGTGTAACCCGAAAAAACAAAAAAATAATATTATATTATGAGATTTTATTTTATAGCAGGAGAAAATTCAGGTGATTTTATCGGAGCTAGGATAATTAACTCGATCAAAAAAAATAATAATGATAGAGATAATATTGTATTTTATGGGGTTGGTGGTCCCCAAATGAATGCAGAAGGTGTTACTTCACTTTTTGATTTTCAAGAAATAAATATGATGGGATTTTTTGAAATTTTACCTCATGTTTTTCGTATCAAAAATCTTATCGACAAAACTGTATTAGACATAATTAACAATAAGATTGATGTGCTTATAACTATTGACTCTCCTGGATTTACTTTCAGAGTGGCAAAGAAAATCAGGCAAATGATGCCATCGATAAAATCAGTTCATATCGTTGCTCCTTCTGTATGGGCTTACAAAGAGGGTAGAGCAAAAAAATATTCGAAAGTTTATGATAAATTATTAGCATTACTTCCATTTGAACCACCTTACTTTACTAAATATGGTTTAAGCACTGAGTTTATTGGATACCCAGTTTTGGAACAAAATTTTTATATAAAATCAAAAAATTTGCGCCATGAATTTAACATAGCTAATAATGAAAAAATAATAGCAATTACTCCGGGAAGTAGAAAATCTGAAATCTCAAGGCATATGCCAATAATCAAAGATGCGCTGAACAGCTTGGCTCTAAAGCATAAAATTACCGCTATATTTGTTCAACCTAATGATTTATATGCTGCATATATTAAGCAATATTTAACTGATGCAAAATTTAATTTTCTTTTTAGTGATAAAAGGCTTCAGAGCTTTGCAGTTAGCGATGTAGCTCTTGCAAAATCTGGCACTAATACTCTTGAAATTTCGGCATCTGGAACGCCAATGATAATTGGCTATAAATTAAATTTTCTAACTTATTTTATCCTAAAAATATTTATCAAAATAAAATATGTGAATATTATTAATATTATTTCAAACAAAGAAATAATTCCAGAATATATACAGCTTAATTTTACAGCTAAAAATATTAGTGAAGCTTTAAGTAAATTAATATCCAATTCCAATGAATCAAGTCTGCAAGTTCAAAATGCAAAAAAAATTCTTAAAACCATAGGTCTTGATAATGAACAAACACCTACAGATAAAGCAGCTGATATAATTTTTTCAATAGCATCCTGCAAATAAAATGCTTCACTATTTTATAAAAAAATTAGAGGAGGAGTATCACCATTTAAGCTTGTGGTACTTTGTATTATTTTTTTATGGTATTACTGTTTATTTTAAATTTTTAGATTCCTTAAGTTACGCAAAATCATTTAACAATTCAGTGTTATTTTTTACCGCAATATCGATTATATTAACAATTTTTGTTTTTTTCTTAAGGAAAACAGAAAGATTTATACTAGGTATATTTGTTACAAGTTTGCTTTTTTTTATTATAGGGATGAATGTTGCATGTCTTAGGGTGGCTAGCACTTCAACAATTCAATTATCGAAAATTGCTGTTTTTGATATAGAAGCTAAAATTCTGGAGATCAAACCAACGATAGGGGGGGCTCAATTAATTCTTACCGATATAATAATTTTAAATAAAGGAAAAGATAATTCCAAAGATCTTAATTTGAGTAAAATCAAAGTGAGTTTAAGGGGTGAATCTAGTTTAGATTTTGTTAAAAATGATATAATAAGATTAACTGTAAAATTATTTCCACTTAGTTCTGCATTGCTTCCAGATGGTTATGATTTTGGTCTTTATATGTATCTAAATGGTGTTGAGGCAACTGGATTTGCTTTAAGCAATCCCAAGATCATTAAATCTAATTCTGGTTATTTTTATGATAAAATTCAAAATACAAGGACTATAATATATAAAAAACTGATAAAAACACTTGGTTTAAATGAGGGTAATTTCGTAGCAGCAATATTACTTGGTGAAACTAAAGCCATCAATAAAAAAATGGCTGATAATATGAGGAATAGTGGCATCGCTCATATACTTAGTGTTTCAGGGCTCCATTTATCGTTAGTGGCGATGATTTTTTTCATTAGTGCTAGGTTTTTACTAAATTGTTCAGATTATTTGTCATATAAAATAAACATCAAAATTGCTTCTGGGATTACTTCGATTATCGGTAGTTTTGCCTATCTAATACTTACTGGTTCAAATATAGCTGCTACCAGAGCTTTCATAATGACATTTTTTGTTATTATTGCAATTATTATAGGAAGATCGGTCTATCCTTTGCGCTCAGTAATGATTGCTGGTATGATTATTTTGTTATTTTCTCCAGAATATATTATGCATCCAAGTTTTCAGTTATCATTTTCTGCCGTATTATGCCTGATTTCTGGATATGAAATTTATATGCGTAATCAACAAATATTAGGAACAAGTAAAGGTATATTTGCTAGTATAAAATTATACATTTTTAGCAATATTTATTCTAGTTTTCTAGGAAGTATAGTTACCGCTCCTTTTGTTATTTATCATTTTTATAAATTTTCTACATATTCTATATTAATGAACTTGCTAGCCGTGCCATTAATGTCATTTTTTATGATGCCACTAGCTATTTTATCTTTGATATTAATGCCATTAAATGCCAGCTATCTACCTCTTAAAATACTTGGATTTTTTGTTAAAATCATTACTGATACTGCGCAAATTATAGTAGATTTACCATTCGCAACAATACATACTGGTTATATAACGGATTCTAGTATGCTTTTATTTACATTTGGATTTTTCTGGATTTGTTTGTGGCAAACTACTTGGCGATATTTTGGGTTAGTAATTATTTCTATTTCTTTATGTATGATGTATTTATCACCGAAACCTGATTTTATATATGATCATAGAATTAAAGCAGTTGGTGTAAAAAACAAAGATGTTCTAGAAATATACTCAAAATATAGCATATCTAATTTCACCAAAGAATATTGGTTGAATTGGTTCGCTCTGCAAAAAAGTAATAGTTTTGGTAGCTCAGAATTAGTAGATCAATTATTTCAAAAAAATATTGATGACGAAACCTTGACTATGTCATTACACTACAAAAATTGTTCTGATGCTAATGTGCAAATTATGATATCTAAAAAACTATTTTGTGATAAAAATAATAAATTAACTATATCATATCAAAATTTACTTGATTCTGGAGTAGTGTTAATTTTTTGTCAAAAAGATGATTGTTATGCAAAATTCGGTCAGAAACCTATTTGGAAAATAAAAAACAATGATAAAACAAGAAAATAAATTAGCGATAAATTGGCTTAAAAACGGTATATGGGCTTTAGCATTTGCTGGTTTATATTCCATAGTTCTTGTGATTCTAAGAACTCCGCAATTGTCTCAAATAATTACTGACAAATCATTATTTAAATCTTCTTTAATAATTCATGTAAATTTATCTGTATTGGTTTGGTTGCTTTCTATTACTTGTATAATTTGGTCTTATGGTAATAAAAAAATATATTTTGAGAATATTTTTAACAAACTAGCTTTGTCTGGTATGGTATTAATGGTTGTTAGCCCTTTGCTTGGTGAGAGTAATCCTATAATGAATAATTATATACCAATCCTTGAAAATATTTTTTTTATAATTGGTCTTAGTCTTTTTCTTTCTACTATATTATGTTTTGCAATATTAGTTTTTATAAATAGTTTTTATGATTTTGATTTTAAAAATCCGCAATATCTAGAGCATATTTTACCTTTCGTCAAAATGAGTTCCTCATTAATGTACATTATGGTTTGGATTTGTTTTGCTTTGTCTTGTAAAGAAGCTACCGAATTATCCACTGTTTTTCCAATGGAAGTTGATTATTATTACGAATTATTATTCTGGAGCGGAGGTCATCTTCTCCAATTTATATATACACAAATAGTAATGTTTGTATGGTTAATTTTGGCTGAGGTTTGGCTGAGAAATAAATTATTTTATTATAAAATATATGGTATTTTATTTGTAATAAACCTGATATTGAGTTTTTTTATTTTTTATGGGCATATTTTTTATCAAATGCCTGAATTTGAGTTTACATCATTTTTTACCAAACATATGCAACATTGCGGAGGGGTTGCGCCAACATTATTTATGTTAGTTTTAATCGTTGATATTTTTAAAACTAAACAAACAAAAGAAAAAGTGAATTTTGCTGCTACAGCTTTTGTATCATCAAGCCTATTATTTTTTGTTGGTGGTTTAGTTGGTATCTTGATTTCAGGGGTAAATTTGTCTATTCCAGCTCATTATCATGGTTCAATAGTCGGCATTAGCATAGCATTTCTTGGATTTGCTTATATATTTTGTTTTCATAATATATCTTATATTACAAACACTAAAACTCTTAGTAATGAATTATTGAATTTGCCTGAATTCGCAAATACATCTTTAGAAATTAAAAAAACTTTACCCTGTCAGTCTAAATGGTCTAACATTCAGCTTATTATCATTACTTTTGGTCAGTTAATACATATTTCTGGTCTTGCTCTAGCTGGAGGTTATGGCGTTTTAAGAAAGAACCCTGATGGAGAAATAGCTTTATCAGCAAAGCTCTATATGGGAATGCTAGGAGGTGGTGGGTTAATTGCGATTATTGGTGGGTTGATGTTTGTTTACATTTGTGCTACAAACTTATACTCTTTTCGAATTTATAAAAAGCATTAAAATATATTATATGACCATCAAAAAACCAACAAAAGAGGAAGCTCAGGAAGCTGTTAAAACTCTGCTTTGTTATATAGGTGAAGACATAAATCGAGAAGGTATAAAAGATACCCCTTCTAGAGTAGTTAAAAGCTATGATGAAATTTTTTCTGGTTATAAAGCTAAAGTAGATGAGATATTAAACACTAGATTCTATGATATTAGTAATTTTAATGACATTGTCCTTCTAAAATCTATTAATTTTAGCTCATGCTGTGAACATCACATGTTACCATTTAATGGTTTTGTGGATATTGCTTATTTACCAGATGGTTTTGTTGTTGGGGTTAGTAAATTAGCCAGATTAGTTGATGCATACTCAAAGCGTTTGCAGATTCAAGAAAAAATGACCGCAGATATTGCTGAGACTCTTGATAAACATTTAAAACCTCTTGGTGTTGCTGTCAGAATATCAGCTTCACATAGTTGTATGACATCAAGAGGAACGATGAAAAATGGTAGCATCTTTGAGTCGACTCATTTTACAGGAGTATTTAAAGATAAAACTGAATATAGACGAGAATTTTGGCAAATATTAAAGGCGTAAAGCTTAAATTACGGATAACAAAAAATATAATTACTATTTAAGGAAGTCAATCATGCTACTATCAAAATTTTTTCTACCATTATTAAAAGATACACCAACGGAAGCTAGTATCATATCTCATGCTTTAATGTTAAAAAGTGGAATGATTCGACAACATGCAGCTGGAATATATAACTGGCTACCTATTGGGCTAAAAGTTCTTAGGAATGTAGAGAATATTGTGAAATTTAATATGGATAAATCTGGATTTATTGAGATGTTAATGCCATGTGTTCAAACTTCGGATTTATGGCTTGAATCTGGTAGGTTTAATAGTTACGGCAAGGAAATGTTGAAATTTAAAGATCGGCATGAGCATGATTTATTATTTGGTCCAACAAATGAAGAAGCTTTTACCGATATTATAAGAAATTCTGTTCAATCTTATAAGGATTTACCAAAAGTGCTTTATCAAATTCAATGGAAATTTCGCGATGAGATAAGACCCCGTTTTGGTATTATGAGGGGACGTGAATTTTTAATGAAAGATGCTTATTCCATTGATATTGATGAAGAAGGAGCAATTAAAACTTACAATCAAATTTTTGCAGCTTATATGCGTACATTTAGAGATCTTGGGCTTGTAGCTATACCACTTGCTGCAGATACCGGTGAAATTGGCGGTAGTTTAAGTCATGAATTCCATGTGATTGCTAATAATGGTGAGAGTACACTTTATTATGATAAGAAATTTGACATTTTAAGAGATGAGCTTGCTGAAGATCTTTCCTTGGTTAAATCATTATATGCTGCAACTGAGGAAAAGCATGATCCAAGTAACTGCCCTGTAAATGAAAAAGATTTATCAGTAAGAAAAGGTATTGAAGTAGGTCATATTTTTAATTTTGGTGATAAATACTCAAAACCCATGAATGCTTTTGTTAATAATGATAAAGGTCAGTTAATTCCAGTTCAGATGGGTTCTTACGGTATTGGAATCTCAAGATTAGTAGCGGCTATCATCGAAGTTAGTCATGATGAAAAGGGGATCATTTGGCCAGTATCTGTTGCTCCATTTAAAGTATCAATTGTTAATTTGAATATAAATGATGGAAATTGCAATGAGATTTCACGCACTATATATAATCAGTTAAAAGCCAAAAATATCGACGTTTTGCTTGATGATACGGATGAGCGACCAGGTTCAAAATTTGCCACCCACGATTTAATAGGTTCGCCTTGGCAAATTATTATAGGACCTAAGAAAGCTCAATCTAATTTGGTTGAGTTAAAGAACAGAGGATCTGGCGAAGTTCAAGATATTGATTCACACAGAGTAGTCAATGAAATAATTAGTACTTTAAATGTTAAATAAATTTACAATTACAGTTGCACTTCGATATTTTAGAGCAAAAAAAAATGAAAAATTTGTCTCTATAATCTCTGGGGTATCTCTTTTTGGCATTACAATTGGCGTTGCCACTTTGATTGTTGTTATGTCGGTTATGAATGGTTTTCATATCGAACTAACAAAAAATATTATTGGCTTAAATGGTGATATTTCAATTACACCAATAGGTAAAACAATAGATGATCAAGAAAAAATTATAGCTGCTATTACTAAACAGGCTTTTGTTAAAAAATTATCACCTATTGTGGCCGGTCAAGCTTTAGCTATTGGTACTAAAACTAATAGTGGAGTTCTGATAAAAGGTATAGATTTAGTTGATTTAAAAAACAAAGGGGAGATAGTTAGTAATGTATTTTCTGGTAGTTTTGAGGATTACGAAGGAACAAATGCTGTAGCAGTCGGATTTGAACTTGCTCATAATTTAGGAATTTCAGTTGGGTCAAAAATTAAATTAATTTCGCCGAATGTTATTTCAACGGCTTTTGGTACTATGCCAAGATCCAAGGATTTCAATGTTGTGGCTGTTTTTAGTAGCGGAATGTATGATTATGACTCAGCTACAATGCTTATGCCTATTGCCGCTGCACAAAAATTTCTTTCTCTAGGCAATGAAATAAACTTAATTGAAATTAATGTTCAAGATCCAGAATCTGCTAAAATTGATGCCAAATTATTGCAAAAAGAACTTGGCAATCATGTAAGAGTTTCAAGTTGGATGGATAATAATCAGCAATTTTTAAAAGCCCTTGCTATTGAAAGAACAGCTATGTTTACGATACTTTCTTTAATTATAATAGTTGCAGCTTTTAATATTGTTTCGAGCCTATTTATGATAGTTAAAGATAAAACCAAAGATATTGCAATTTTAAAAACTATGGGCTCTTCAGTTCATCAAATCATGTGTATTTTTATAATTAATGGTCTATTTATTGGTTTTATCGGAACGGTTCTCGGAATCTTGTTTGGTCTTATTATCTCATATAATATAGAAAACATCCGATTATTTTTAGAGCGTATTTCTGGTACCAAAATTTTTGACTCTGCAATTTATTTTCTTTACAGCCTTCCATCTGTTGTAAGAATATCTGATGTGATTATTGTTGGATGTTTATCTTTAATCCTATCACTAATTGCCACTATATATCCTTCATTTAAAGCTGCAAAACTGAATCCAATAGAGGCTATGAGATATGAGTGATAAACAGTTTGCGCTACAGCTGCAAAATATTAATAAAGATTATCGTCAAGGCAGGTCAACTATTGAGGTTTTAAAAAATATCAATCTCGAGATTGATAAAAATCAGATGGTTGCTATAGTTGGGGCTTCTGGCAGTGGGAAATCTACATTGTTACATATTGCTGGTCTTTTAGATTCGCCTGATTCTGGATCTGTGCATATTGCAAATATCCCTGAATATAAACTAAAAAATTTGAAATATGCTCCTCAAATTCGATTAAAGAATATGGGTTTTATATATCAACATCATCATTTACTGGGTGATTTTACAGCCCAAGAAAATGCTGCAATGCCTTTATTAATAAGTGGTGTGAACAAAAAACAAGCTCTACAAGAAGCGGAAGATTTATTAGCAAAATTAGGTCTTGGCAAAAGATTATATAATTTTCCAGGTGAATTGTCTGGCGGCGAGCAACAAAGAGTTGCAATAGCTCGAGCGCTTATTAATAATCCTACACTCATTTTAGCGGATGAACCTACTGGTAATCTGGATCCAAATACAGCAGAAGAAGTTTTTGAGTTATTTCTGGATAGAGTAGAAAATTCAGGAGCTTCTATAATAATGGTTACACATAATATGTCTCTAGCTAAAAGAATGCATCAAACATACAAACTGGATTATACTTTAGAAAAGATTTAGTCAATAGATGATTTTTATCAAGCGGTGAATCACAAAGTTTATGATTCACCTGTTTTTAGCTTTGTTATTTCTTTTTTGTATAAGACATTTTTTCTTTAATACGAGCAGCTTTACCACTTAAAGCTCTTAAATAAAACAATTTTGCACGACGCACAACGCCATGTTTTACAACGGTAATTTTATGAACAATAGGAGAATATGTCATAAATCTTCTTTCTACTCCTTCTCCGTGGCTTACTTTACGCACAACAAAAGATGATGCAATACCGCTATTGCGTTTTGCTATTACAACTCCTTCGTAATTTTGGAATCTTTCAGTTGTACCATCTATCACTCGCACACTAACAGAAACTGTATCTCCAGCTCTAAAATCTGGGATAGTTTTATTCTCAAGCGACTGCTTAATTTGCTCTGCATCGTATTGTTCAATTAAATTTTTCATTTTCATTCTATAATTATAATTACCATGTGGCCTTGAAACCTTAGTCACTGATCCATTCACGACTAATATGAGAACATGGGTAGCCTACTTTAATAAATCTGGTCTTAATTTTGTTGTAACTTCTATGGATTGATCTTGTTTCCATTGTTCAATCTTAGCGTGGTTACCTGTCAATAAAACCTCAGGAACTTTTCTACCTCGCCAAATTGATGGTTTGGTATAAAGCGGATGCTCAAGTAATTTTAGACCTTTATTCTTTCGTTCAAAAGATTCTTCCTTAAGAGTATCTTGATTCACAAGCACTCCAGGCAATAACCTTATAACACTATCTAGAATAACGCTTGCAGCAACCTCCCCTCCAGACAAAATATAATTACCAACACTAATCTGATGAGTATTATACTCGTCAATTATTCTTTCGTCAATCCCTTCAAATCTTCCACATAAAATAATTATCTTTTTTTGCGTGCTAATCTTATGTGCAAATTCTTGATCAAATAATTTCCCCCTTGGAGAAGGGTAGTAAATAATGCTATCTGGATTATTTGATAATACTTTATCTAAGGCGCAGCCAACTACATCAGGTCGCATTATTAAACCATTTCCTCCGCCACATGCTTCATCATCAACATTTTTATGTTTTGTTAAACCAAAATCTCTAATATTAGTAATATCATATGACCAAATCTTGTTTTCAAGAGCTCTGCCTGCAAGAGAATATGATAATGAACCAGGAAACATTTCTGGAAATAATGTAAGAATACTAACGTGAAAAACACTCATTTTATGCTTTATTATTATCTAAAATGCCAATTATAACATAGGGAAGCGCTAATTAGAACATGAATATTTTAGCAAAATTAAACAATTTATATTGCTTTAAATAGTCTATTAGTCTATATAAATTAGTAGTGGTCTTATATTTCGGGGCATAGCGCAGTCTGGTAGCGCATCTGGTTTGGGACCAGAGGGTCGGGAGTTCGAATCTCTCTGCCCCGACCACGTTTTACATTATCTTTACACATATAAACAAGCTGTTTAGCCCCAATATATTTATAGATTTTTCCACGCCTTATTACCTAAGAACTAGAAAATTTTGTGTAGGAGAGACTAAGTCTTTACTATGATAAAGTTGTTTTAAAAATTTTGGAATCATGTGATACACAAAATCACATGATTTTAAATTTAAAATATCTGTTGAGTGAGTCATTACTGGTAATTCTAATAAGAAGTACTGAACTGCTATATTTTTTTGAGAATCTTCTATTTTAATCTCTTTATCTTTTGTATTATTTAATAATACCCATTCTGTCATATCCAAACAATTTTGCCTGAATTCCTTATCTTTAGTAAATAGCTTGTAATACATTTCATATAATTCTTGATAAGATCGTTTCTGCCTTAATTGAGAAATGCTATGTATGTTAATTTTACTTTTATCAGGATAATTTTGATAAAAAAGTGACAGTGCCTTGTTGATCTTGCTTATAGTGTAATTATCTTGTTTTCTTATTTTTTGATGAGTTCTGGACTCTTCATATCCTAAAGCCTCGTAAGTATATTTAGAAATTTGATCTGGAATAAATACTGCAAAATCATCATATTGCCTATTTATCCACTCAAATATTTCCAATATTTTTTCTACAGAAAAGTAACTGTTAAAAGGGCTAATCCCAATTAATGCAAAAGGTCTTTTTTCTAAGCTTATGGGTATAGTGTTTAAATTTCTTTGGAAAATATTACTAACATCTTCGTTAATTTCTTTATGATAATCATCTTTAGATAATGAAAAAAGATTAGTAGGAATGGTGAAATTAAAAGTAACACCTGATTTTAAGGGATTATTCTCAACCCAGATCTCTCCTGAATGAGCGTCTATAATTTCTTTGCATAAATTAAGCCCTAATCCAACGCCACAAGACCTTGAAGCAGTTCTGCTACTCTCTGTAAATAGATCGAATATAGATTCTACCTCATCTACTGGAATCCCTACACCTTCATCGATAATAGAACAATGTATAGCTGGAATTTCGCTGTCTTTTAAGTATGATTTGTATAAATTAATAGAAATCTTTTTCTCTTTGGGTGAATAACGAATAGCATTCATTATTAGATTGTCAATTACTCGAGTCATTAATTGACGATCAAAGCAAAAAAAATAATTATCAAAATGATTTACAGCTATATCAATATTTCTGTAAATAGAAGATTTTTGATGAGTTGCTGCTATATTTCTTAAAAAAGTAGAAAAATCATCTCTTTTTAAATCAAGCTGAATTTCTTCTGTTAAAAATTTAGCTGTATCAAATGTATCAGTGATAAATTTGGATAATCTACTAAGCTCTTTAAATATCAAATTTATATTTGTATGTTTCGTTACGTCATCAAATTTATCCCAATTATCTTTTAGCGTCTCAGATATTGATAATGCAGATCCTATAGGAATTCTTGATTCATGACTAACGTTCCTAAGAAATCTGCTCTTAATAGAAGAGTACTCACTTAAAATTTTGTCAGTTTTCTCAAATTCATACTCAAAATATTTATAATCTGTAATGTCTATAGAAACGCCTATCACGCCTATAACTTTATTATTTTCTCCTAAGAGTGGTTTTTTGGCACTTAAGAATGTTTTAACAACGCCGTTGGCAAGAGTTGCTATTTCTTCCGTCTTATATTGTTTTCGACTAGTGATAACTAAATCATCTATTTCTTTAATCTTATTTGCCTGATCTTTCCAAGGAAGATTATAATCTGTATTGCCAATTATTTCATCCCGATTCATTCCTGACATTTGCTCCATGTATTTATTACATCCGAGATATTTACCAGATAAATCTTTCCAATATACACTTACATCGACCGCATCAATAATTTGATTATCAAAATTCATAAGATTTATATATGTTGATTGTTAAATAAAAAAATATAATAATTCTTATATCGTAAAAGTAAAAAAAGACAAACTATATTCATCTAAAAGTAAAAAAGACAAACTATATTCATCCTATATTTTTGTTTTCGTTAAATAGAAATTTTTTGATAAGTTACGATCAAGATCTGATTTTAATAAGCTATTTAATCTCAACTTATTTATTTTAGCATAACAACAGAGCTTGCAAAAATATATAAACTATATTAGAATTATTTTCTTTTAACATAGAAGATTTTTAAGTATATGGCTAGAATAACAGTTGAAGATTGCCTAGAAGAAATTAAAAACAGATTTGAGTTAGTTTCGCTTGCATCCCAAAGAACAAAAGCAATACGTTATGGTTCTCTTATCACTGTTGATGAAGATAATGACAAAAAACCAGTTATTGCATTACGTGAGATTTCGAAAAAAACCATCAATATACAACAATTACGAGAAGATTTAATCAGTAGCCTACAAACTAGAAATAAAGTTGATATTATCGAGGATGAAAACTTACATGCTGAAAATCGAGAAAACATATCAGACGATATGGATCTTGCCAACGAAACTTCTAATATATTCGGCAACGATGATGATTTAAACTTAGAAATAGACAATTTAGAAGAAATTATAATAGAAGAAGATATTGAGTAAAACCATTATAACTTACTTATATTATGATATAAATAATCCTTGATTACTAAATACCACAATACATAAACACCTGGCTTGTTAAATGTTTCAAGTAATGATGTGATGTAAATTCAAAGGAATTCTTGTGCAAGGAGTTATAGAATATGGGTTATCTGAGTCACCAGCAACACAAGGGCTTGTTACTTCATAAGGTGCGGAAGGTGTGCAGGAATAAAGATTACCAATTAAGAACATTAATACAAAAGATTTAAACCATTTTTTCATAATAATTTTTTTGTTTCTCAATTTATTAACATTGCAATATTTAACTAAACACTTCACTAACTATTAGATATTACCTCTTAAACTAATCGAATTACAAGATAAATTGATTAACTCAGATTTTACGGGTATTTGTAAAAATAGATTTGTTGTAGATTTACCAAAAAGCTAATACATAAATAGCTTTTGTTACATTATTTAATACAATCTATAGGTATTATTTCGTAAACAGGATGTTCTAAAGTCGAGATTGAAAGATTTGAGGAATCCATCCAACCATTAAATAGTACTGATTTGTCATTATTGAATTTCTTATCCAAAACCTTAATTAACATAAGATTAGAAGATTTTAAAGGATCTGTATTTTTTGCACATCTATTTAATTCCACAGAAATATTCCCAAAAGATTTGGCTTCTCCTAACTTAAATTCTACTAACTCAGATTTAGCAGTAATTTTATTTAAAATAATAATTTTAGCATTTTTTGTATAAGAGAAAGCTTCGTTTTCATGAGAAACATCAATTTCAGAAGATATGCTTTCTTTCTTTTTATCTTCTAACTTTGGCAAGTCTTCACGTTTTATTTGTTCTACATCGGAAATAGAAATTTGACTCTGCAAATCCTTCTCTATCTCATCAAGAGAATAAGATTGCAAAGAATCCTCCTCTGCAAAACATAATGAATATGAATGGCAAATTATAAAAATCACTAAAAAAACAAAACGACACAATGCCATATGCACTAACCAAAATTGATAGAAATTTTTAAAAACCTTTATATTTATTATTGAATGTTCAAAATTTATTTAATATAAGTCAAACTTACCCTTAATAAATTGTGATTCAATTCTATCGAGCGCTGTATCTGTAACTTCTTGAGCTATATCTTTAGCATTTGCCATCCCAACTTTTCTTTTAAACCATGATTGTTTATTTTCGATATATTCTAATTTTACTTCATTACCATATCTTTTACTAATAAATGAATATAAATCATCTATACCATCAATCAATCCATAATCTAGAGCTTTTTGACCAGTCCAAAACTCACCATTAAATATAATATCATCGGTTTGAGTAAGTCTAGCTTTTCTACGTTCTTTAACATTTTCAACAAAATGATCATATATTTTCTTTTGCAAAGCTTTTACTAATTTGATATCAGAGGATTTAGATGGCTGAAAAGGGTCAAGAACAGATTTATTCTTACCTTCCGCAATAACTCTTCTCTCAATTCCCAATTTCTCTATAGCCCCATGAAAACCAAACCCACTTGAAATAACCCCTATACTACCAATAATAGAACTTTTACTCGCAAATATTTTATCTCCAGCGCAAGCAAGCCAATATCCTCCAGAAGCTGCTACATCTTCAACAAAACTATAGATAGGAACATCCAATTCTTTTGCTAAAGACCTTAATCTTTTTGATATTAACTCTGATTGCACAGGTGATCCACCGGGAGAATTAATACACAAACATACAGCATCTAAATTTTCTATCTTAAACATTTTTTCAATCAATTTGTTTAAAGATGAAATAGTAAGACCTGATCTCATACTTCCTGTTTTTCCTATTACCCCCTCTAGCCTCATAATTGCTACAACGGGTTTATTATTAGACCAAAAAGGTAATATAGAAATTAGTTGATCTATTTTACTGGTACGCTTTGTATTGATAGATGTTTTAGAAGTAGAAATAGAGTTTTCACTCTTGTTTATTTTGTTCATCTTTTTGCTCTAATTGTTTGTCTTCTGTTATATTATTTTCTGTTTGCTTGGATTGATCTGAGTTTTTTTCATTAAGTTTTACACCTTCTATGTTTTTTTTATCATCTTTTTTTTCTGCTTCAGTTTGTATTGATGTAATTTTTTTATTTAAAGATGTTGTTATATAACTATTTTTAGGAATTGCTGGATTGCCATCGATTTCAGAAAGTAAAATATTACGAACTGATTCTTCATGCCATTTTGTATGCCCCTTAAAAATAACTTTTATTTTTCCTTCTGGGTCAATTAAAAAAGAAGTAGGTAAACCAACCACTGACATAGCTTTGAAAAGGCTATTTTGATAATCATGATATAGTTTTAGATGCCTGATACCATATTTATTAAAATGTTCTTCTGCTGCATTTATTCCTTTAAAATCTTCAGATACAGCTACAACTTCAAAAGGTAAGTTTCTAAAATCTTTTTTTAAAATATCTAAGCTTGGTAATTCGTCAACGCATGAACCACACCAACTAGCCCAAAAACTAAGTAATATGGTTTTTCCTTCAAATTGATCTAAAAAAACTTTATTCCCTTCTTTATCAAAAAAATTCTCATCTGGAACAAAAGAATTTTCTGGTCTTGCAATAGTTGAATTCTCTGCAATAGCATGAGCGCTGTAAATAATCAAAAAACTACAAAGACTTATAAAATATAAAAACATTTTTGTAGAATATTTTTTCATAGAGTATATTGTCTTAATCGATAGAAATTAATATTATTTATTCATAGTCAAAACTTATATCTTAAATATCAATATGAAACAAATTATTTTTTTTATCCTTTGTTGCATACTTTTATCAAGTTGCGGCTTAAAAAAACCATTAGTTTTATATCCAGAACTACAAGTTCTAGGAACAAAAAATAAATAACACAACAATGACTACTCGTTTTATATTTATTCTTATACTTTCTTTGCTATTGCAAGCATGTAGTACAACACATAATTATTCCATTGATTCTTATACAAAAGTTCGCAATAAACTTCAAAAAACTTATAAATTAAGCAGCTCTGATTTAGTATTAACTTACGATTTAGCAAGAATAAATAATACGAATACTATTTTTTCAAAAGATTTTGGATTATTTGCAAACGACAAGATTTACGCTCAAACATACTTACAAAAATTCAAATCAAAATCTTACTCTAGTTCTGAGTTATCTAAAGAAGCAAAGCTAAAAATAAAAAAAATAACTAATTTGTTAATTAAGTTACAGAGTAAATATAAAATTCTAAATAATAGTAATTATCGCAAACTAACTAAAATTGCTAAATCAGATTTCAAAAAATTTACTCCTAGCCAAGGGTTGGCAAAATTAGATCATATAATTTCTCATATACCTTTGATGCTTCCATCTTATAATGCTTATCTTTCAAGTGGATATGGTATGAGAAAACATCCAATCAGCCGAAATTTTAAAATGCATAATGGTGTTGATCTTGTTGCTGGAATTACTAAAGCCCCCATATACGCAAGCGCTAATGGCAAAGTTTCTTTTGTTGGAACTAAAAATTGTTATGGCATTATTGTTGAAATAAACCATGGAAATAACATAACAACAAAATATGCTCATTTAAGCAGAACTTTTGTAAAAAAAGGTCAAAAACTAATTCGAGGTCAAGTAATCGGTATAGAGGGTAAAACAGGCAATGCTAAAGGAGAACATTTACATTTTGAAGTGCAGTTAAATGGAAAATTCATAAATCCTTATGATTTTGTAGGTCATAATTACGAGTAAGCTATAAAATAATATATTCTGCATCAGTTTTTTAATGTTGTTTTTAAGAAAATTGAATTATACTCAATTGGTTAATATTTTGACTCAAAGATTGAGCATTCAAAAATGAAAAATTTTATTACATTATTCTGTTTAGTATTTTTATTTGAACAAAAAACTTTTGCTCAAAATATAAGTAAAATTATTATCACTCCAGCAAAACTATCTATCGCAGAATTTCATGAAAAACATACGGCAATTGGGCAGGTTAAGCTTGTAAACAGTAAGGATTATTTTGCTAAAACAAAAGGAACTGTTGATTTTATTTTTGATAAACAAGGGGGGGAAATATCAAAAGATACTATAGTGCTAACTATAGACAGGGAAATTGCCGAAACAATGAAATCCCAAGCGGAAGCAAATTTATACATGGCGGAATATAATTACAATCGTGATTTAGCTCTATTTGAAAAAAATATAATCAAAGAAGAAGGGGTTAACAAATCCAAAACCACTCTAGAACAAGCTAGAAACGATTATAAGAAAGTTATTTCTACTTACAAAGATATGGTTATTAAATCTACCGATAATGCTAGCATAGGTGTAATAAAAGCAAATATTGGAGATTTAGTAAAAGAAGGGGACTATTTATTTAGCATTACAACAAAAAGTGATTTTTATATCTTTGTTGAATTACCAGAAATATTGAATGGTAAAATTTTAAATAGTGATATAGTGCACGCTTATGGCGAAAATGGAAAACCAATACAAGGAAAAATTGTTGCAATATCAAATTATGTTTCTGATAACGGTACTATTACTGCAAAACTAATATTTCCTTATAATGATTATTTATTACATGGATCATTTGTGGAAACTGACATTATTTTTAATAAACATAAAGCCCTTGGAGTTCCTGAAAAAGCAGTGCTCAAAAATAATCAAGGCGATTTTATTTACGTAATAACTCCAGAAAATAAAGCTAAAAAAACATTTGTAACTCTAGGAATAAGAACAAACAATATGATTGAATTATTATCAGATGATGTAAAAGAAGGTGATCTAATAGTTCTAGATGGACTAACCAAAATTTACGATGGATCTGAAATAATTATCAAATAATTTAATAATTCATATTCTAATAATTAAATAAAATCAATGAATCTTCCTGCTATATGTATAAAAAGACCGGTTTTTACCATAGTACTTAGTCTTATTATAATGACTCTGGGGGGTATTTTCTATAATAAGCTACAAATAAGAGGTATTCCAAACATTGCTCCTCCTATAATTTCAGTAAGCGCTAACTATCCTGGTGCTGACGCTCTCTATATGGAAAAACAAATCACCACTCGCCTAGAAAAGGAACTCAAACTATTAAAAAATCTAGATTTCATCTCTTCAGAAAGTAGTGTTGGCACAAGTAATATCACTCTCTCATTTAAATTAGATAGTAATATTGAAATAGCTTTGAATGACGTAAGATCTAAAATTTCTGATCTAAATCATATTTTCCCTGATGATATGAAACAGCCATCAGTTGCAAAGCTAGATGCCGATAGTTGGCCTAGTATTTGGATTAGTATTAATAGCGATAGGCACGATAATCTTGAGCTAACTAGAATAGCTGATGATCAAATAAAATCATTACTTGAAAAATTACCTACAGTAGGTAATTCTGTTATATTTGGTGGCAGATATTATACTATGAGGATAGAACCTTATAATACAAAATTATTTGAACATAAAATCTCCCCTTTTGAAATAGAACAAGCAATTATAAACCAAAACAAGGATTATCCAGCTGGTACTATAAAATCTGAGGTAAGAAATTTTACTTTGCGATTGAATGCTTCATTAAATAACCCACAAGAATTTGAAAATATAATTGTAAAAAAATATGAAGATGGAACTATTATAAAACTAGGGGATATAGCAAGAATTTCTCTAGAGCCATTGGAAGATGATGTTATTTTAAGATATAATGGCAGAAGATCCATGGCTATTGGTTTAATTAAACAATCTACTGCTAATATTATTGAATTATCTGATAGTGTAAGGTCTGAATTAGTTAAAATACGTTCTAATTTACCCGCTGGAATTCAAATAGATGTAGCTCATGATGCAGCTATCCCAGTCAAAGAATCTATCAGAGAAGTATTTTTCACTATATTTGAGGCTATTGCACTAGTTGGGTTGGTTACCTATGTTTTTCTAGGCTCTGCTAAAATAACTCTTATTCCTCTTGTTACGATACCTATTTCTTTGATTGGAACATTCATAGCAATGTATTTTTTAGAATTTTCAATTAACATATTCACGTTACTTGCTATGATTTTAGCAATAGGTTTGGTAGTTGATGATGCTATTGTCATGCTAGAAAATATTTTTCGTCATAGTCATGAACTCGGCAAAACTCCAATAGAAGCCGCCTATGATGCTTCTCGTGAAATTAGTTTTGCTATTATAGCAATGACAATAACTCTTGCATCTGTTTTTCTACCAATTGGTTTTATTGAAGGGTTTTTAGGTAAATTATTAATCGAATTTGCTTGGACCCTGGCATTCTGCGTATTATTTTCAGGTTTTGTGGCTTTAACCCTTACGCCAATGATGACGAGTAGAATGATCTCTAGATCAGAAACACCGAAACCAAAGATTTTACAAAATTTTGATCACTTTCTAAAAAATGTACAAAATATTTATATAGATTATTTGATATTATCAATAAAACACAAAAAGAAGTTTTTCATTATTTGTTTTGCGTCATTGATTATATTAATAATAAGTTTTAAATATGTCGGCAAAACTTTTGTTCCAGAAGAAGATCAAGCTTTTTTACAAGTTGTATTTTCAGGTCCAGAAGGATCAAGCGTTGCTGAATCAGAAAAAAGCGTATTAAAAGCTGAAGAAATCATGAAACAAGATAAAGATATATTTGGTTTTTTTGATGTTATTGGTTGGGGGGGCGGAGAAAATGCCATGGCTTTTGTTCCATTGCAAGAATGGAGTAAAAGAAAAAGATCAGATAAAAATATAAAAGCTGATTTAAATCAAAAATTCTCGGAAATAGCTGGTATGTCAATATTTGCTGTCAGCCCAAGATCTCTTAGCAATAGCGGTACTGATAAAATGGTAGAATTTAATCTGCAAACCTCTCTTGAGTATGATGAAATCGATCAATTATCTGCTAAATTTGTTGATATTATGAAAAACAACCCTCTATTCCAAAATATAGAAAGGGATTTTAAATCTTCAACTCCTACATTGGAAATTATTGTAAATCGTGAAAAAGCTTATAGATATGGTGCAAATCTAGAAACAATTGGTAAAACTATTCAATATTTAATAGCAGGAAGATTTGTCGGAGATTTTAGAATGGGTAATGACATATACGACGTGATTCTAAAATATGCAAATTCCGAAAGAAAAAGCTCGGATGATTTAAAAAGAGTAATTATCAAAACCAACAATAATAATATTATACCTCTGCAATCAGTTGCTAATATAGCGGAAAAAATAACTGTTAAAGAATATAAACATTATAATACATCTAAAGCTATTACCATTAGCGCTGACCTTGCCCCTAACAAAACTTTGGTTGATGCTATTCAGGCGATAGATTCTATTTCTTCAGATTTAATAAATAAAAATAATACCAAATTAGAATATCTGGGTCAGATAAAGCAAATGAATGAATCTTATGGCGGTACATTAACAACCTTTCTTTTCGCTCTAATTTTTATATTTTTAGTCCTTTCAGCTCAGTTTGAAAGTTTCTCTGATTCTATTTTAATTTTAATGTCAGTGCCATTTTCAATCACTGGCGGAGTTCTTGCGTTATTACTATTTAATAATACCATAAATATGTATAGTAACATTGGATTAATTACCCTGATTGGTTTGGTTACTAAAAATTCCATAATGCTTGTAGAATTTACTAATCAGTTGCGCCACCAAGGTTTTAAAATTAATGAAGCGGTTATCCAATCAGCCAAGCTTCGTCTACGCCCAATTTTAATGACAAGTATATCAACTATTTGTGGAGCATTACCGCTAGTTTTAGCTAATGGCGCTGGATCAGAATCTCGCAACTCTATTGGTCTTGTAATTGTTGGTGGGATGTTAATTGGTACCTTATTTACTATATTTGTGATTCCAGTGTTATATCAAACTTTTAAAAAAGAAAAATCTTTATTGGATTAAATTAAAATTATGAAAATATTAGGTATCGATCCAGCTCTTGCTTCTCTTGGATGGGGTTTAATAAACTTAAACTCACCTAAAATTAATTATATAACAAGCGGTTTGGTAAAAACTAAACCTACCGATTTAATGCATAAAAGACTTTATCATATTGTAGATACAATCGAAAATATTATAGAAACTCATAATCCAGATTTAATAGCTATGGAAGAAACATTTATCAATAAAAATGCTTCTTCTTCTCTGAAACTTGGTTATGTAAGAGGGGCTGTAATGGCTTTAATTGGCAAAGTTGACAAACCATATTTTGAGTACACACCAAATTTAATAAAAAAAACTGTAGTAGGATCTGGTCATGCCGAAAAACAACAAATGGCACATATGATAAAAATTATACTATCTGGCATGCCTGATTTAAAAAATTTCGACGAAATAGATGCTTTAGCAGTTGCATATACCTGCTCTGTATTATTTAAAAATGATCAATATAAAGTATGAAATTTTGTGTAAGTTCTGTTTTTCAAGGTTGTTGGGAAAGGAGATAATGATTATATAATTACAAAAGATTTGGGGTGCAATCAAAGTGACTTTAGCTAGTCTCTCCGTCAAAACTCTAAATTTCTGACGTAATTTCAGGAATTTCTAAAATAAATAGTCGCATCTTTATTTTTTCGATATATTCCTTACCAAGGAC
>Ga0222713_10001410_pt1 | contig 26945 bp, 37 predicted proteins | sample C33_649DmetaG_FD_165061 | JGI IMG/M metagenome (GOLD analysis project Ga0222713, IMG submission 165061) | Estuarine water microbial communities from San Francisco Bay, California, United States - C33_649D | ecosystem: Environmental > Aquatic > Marine > Unclassified | place: USA: California... | reverse complement strand
GGCTAACTATTCTTCCCGGCCCCACTGGTTGTACCTACCCTTGCGCGGCGCATTGTTCGGATGCAGTAGCCATCTTTCCCCTAACCATTGGATCGCTGCTTGGAGCTTGGCTTCCGACCCTCTACCCCGCCCGTCGGACCTCCCACCGTCTTCCATGACAGCCCGCGAATCGCGTTCCACAGATTGCTCCAACAAACGTTCGCCCCCACCTTTTCGGCTGCGGATAAATAAGACATTCCCTCTTCCCATACCAACCTCCTCAATGCCAATACTTGTTCTGGTGTAAGTTTCGCCCTGTTATGCTTAGTCATCTCTACCTCATCAAAATTACGCAAAGCCCCACGAGAATTACAACTTTCGTTACTCTCCAAAAAATCTGCCACGACCATGCTTCCCAATTTTTCATTGGAACCAGCCTTTCTCGAACATGAAGTAAATACATGCGGGCGCGCCTACGATGATGATGAACCACTCCACAAAATCTACATACTTCATAACCCTAACCTCCTGAGAACCTCGGCGTCATCCATGCTGCCGTCGTACACGAACGCTACTCCCTGCGCCATGATGATTTTGTTTATCTCCCGGTGTTGCAGTGCCGTAACCTTGCCACCCGGAGCCTTGCACTCGATTGCGAAAAACTTGCCGTTCATACAGCCCACGATGTCGGGCACACCTGACCTACCGTAACCGCCCGTTGCTGGCATGAAGTAATACACACCAACCTCATCCAGAAGTGCGCGCAGTTTCTTCTTCACTCTGCCCTCTGGCGTCAACATACGTAGGCGCTCCACCATATAAGTTTTAAGATTACCATTGACATTGTAAAGCATTAACTCCAAAAAATCCCCGCCCGTAGGCGGGGAAAACTAAAGGACAAGGAACAACCAACGGGACCTTTATATCAATCCCGAATCAAAAAGTAAACCGAAGACTTCAATGAATCATGCAGCTTGTGTGTGCCGCCGTTGATCCCCACGCCGTCGAGCATGTCGAGCCCAGACACCTTGAGAATCGAGACCTTCTCGGCAATCTCCGCAGGCAATCCATCCATCACGCTATCCAAGTAGTGCCGCTCGTTACCCGTAATCAAAACACCACTGCCGTCGGACCACTCACGCACGTAGGCGCAGTCGGCCAGCAATACTTGCCCACCAGCGTAGGACTTCTTGTGTCGCTCCCACATATCCATAGCCTTGCGGTACCGCGCCAATTTCTCGGGCACGCTCTCGGCGATCCACTCCCTGAACTGCTCGCGGACCTTTGCGGTATCTACGTCATCCATAGCAATCAACTCCATCACCCGATTGACGATGGGACTCTGGTACTCGTGGAAGAACATCTCCTCACTGCACAGATTGTTGGCCTTGGTCTGGGCCTCGTTAGCCTGTCCACTCCAGAACTGCACGCACTCACGCGCACGCTCATTGATAATCTGATGCAGCTCCACCACCTCATCCTCGATGCGAGGGGGGTTGAATAACTTGACCATGTTCTTAGCGATAATGTTGGCGTTGAGAGATGCGGGAACCTCCCCGAGAACATGCTGCCCATAGTTAGCCCTCACCCGTAGCTTCTGCGCAGTGTTCGTATACTCTACCATTACAGACCCGATGTGGTACTTGCCGTGGAACACACGGATGTAGCGGACCACTTGCTTATTCTCATCTTCCCACACGTACAGCCGCAGTTTCTTGTAGTCGTACACGCTGCGCTTCACCATCTTCACATACTCGGGCAGCGCCCGCTCGTACAGCGGGTGCAGCTTCTCGCAGAAAACGTCGGCGTTGAAATTATCAATGTCAGTAATCATGTTCTTGTCCTCTCGTTTTATTAAACTTTAACAGCGACCTTGGAACCCACAGCGGGTGTGAACTGCTTGTCGTAGGGTGTGATCACACACCACAGCACCGGCGTATCACCCCAGTCACCCTGCCCGTAAAAGAACTCACCATCGGTCAACACGATAACGCAGTCGGCATCGGTCAGCGCGTTAGCCCGCATGAAGTCGGGTACGCAGCGCACGTCGGTACCACCACCGCCCTCTGGCTTGGTCAGTGTGTTGAGTAGGCTGTATTGGTCTGGTGAGTACGTCTCGTGACGACGCACGCTAGTGTCCCAGTACATTACATGCAACTCCTCTGGTGTAACGTCGGCGCAGACCTTCATCACCTCTGCCATGAACTTCTCCGCCAGATGAAACACAGAGCCCGACAAGTCAACCGCGACCACCACCTTGCTGATACGCTCGGAGTAGTAGGACGGAAGATACACGTCATACGCACCCATCCCAGCAACCTTGCGGTTCATCCGTCGATACGTCGTCAACTCCGGCTCCTTACTCACAGCGTTGCACACGAAGTCGGCCAGCACCTCACGCCAATTCACCTCGGGCACAAGCAGCTCCTTCAACTCGCGCGGCACTACACCACCCATCTTCTCCGCTGCCTTCATACCCTGACGCATTGCACGGTCCACGTTATCTGCAAGCTCCTCCTTCTCCTCCTCGCTAAGCTCCTCCGCTGCCTCGAAGTCATGCTCATCAAACTGATGCTGCTGTATCTGCTGGCGCAGGGGTGTCTGCTGCTCACTGCCTTGCCCGCTACCCTGCTGCTGTTGCTGTTGCTGCTGGTCCTCCTCCTTGAGCAACTTGTACACCTCTCCCGCACTCATCCCACGGTACTTCTCATCCAGTAGACCGTTACGCTCGCCGTCCTTCATGGGGAACGCGATCTTATTGGTGACTTTGGTCAGGTCAAAGAGAATGAGATTAATAACATAGTCGCACGCAGCGTTAGCCAACTGCGCATCCTCTCGCCATATCTTCTCCCACGTAATTAGATGCCGATAGCCAATGTGCAATGCCTCGTGCATTGCTACGAACACAAGCTCCGCATCGGTCAGAGACTCCACAAAGGAAGTCCCGTACACGATGTTCCTACCATCCGTAGATGCAGTCGGCGCAGTAGGATCTAGAACCGCGTCGCCCATCATTACCAGCGATGAAAACATCGCAAGCTCGGGTGTGCGGATGATCGTAGCGTGTGCACGTTCGATGCGTTGTTGCGGAGTCATAGTCTTGTCCTTGTCGTAGTTATGTAGTTCTTAAAACAGATAGTGATTCTCGGTCGCCCACTTCTTGAACGCGCCGTGCGTCACCATTACCTGCATCAACTTAGTGGCAGCGTTAGCCTTGCCCGCTGCGCGCTTACCTGCGGACATCACACCCTCCATGAACATGGCCTGCGCTTCCTTGGGTAGTCGGCACGCATAGTTGAACCACGCATCCAAGTCCATGCGCACGTCAGAGTCGATCTTGTCATGCTCACCCGGTATCCACTTGAGTGCATTCAACACACACATAATCTGTGCTGGCGCAGCCTGCGGAACCGTCGCGTACGCAGGGTTAGCCTTGATGTCATGCGGCGTCGGTATCTGCTGCCCCAAATCAATGTGTGCCATCAAGTCACGCGCAGCGCCTACACCAATCTTGCCCTGCAATGCAGCGTCACACTGCGTGTAGTTATTCATCGCGCCCTTATACGCATACACCACCTTGCTGCACTCCGCGAGAGAACGCGGGGACACATACGGCTTGCCACGCTGCGCTGCATTAGTCGGGTTATACACGTAATCAGTCTCCTCTAACTGCCCATCCACGTAGGACGCAAACAGACGCGGGTTGACGTATGCCCACGAGATAAGCTCGGGTGCCAAGCCTGCATCCATCGCCCATGCGCACCACTCCTCGTTGGTCGGTTTGCGGATATAAAGCATGTCGAGCCTGTTCACCGTATGCGCAGCCAGTGTGTCGCCCACGCCGTCAGTCGTGAGATTACCCGTAATGAAAACGACACTATCCGGATGCAGCTTGATAGCGCCGATGCGGCGATGCCCTCCCACCTTGTTGAGCAAGGGATGAAGCGTTGTCTGTAGTGGCTTGCTGCCCTTGCTGAATTCATCCAGACACACCAACAGCGGCTTGCCTGTATGAAAACCCCAGTGCGCGTTGGGGTACAACTCCGTCGTCTTGGTCTCGTGGTTGGGCATCGGCACACCGATGTCGGCGATGTCAGTGCTGGGCACGTCGATATACACAGCATCCATATTTAGTTTTTCACTAAGCTCAGCAAGCATCGCGGTCTTGCCGATACCCGGCTCGCCCAACAGAGCGTACGTCACGTCGCTGCCAGTAGTGGAAATAAGGGAAGTCGCGTCGTTAAGAGAAATGAATTTCATGGTATTTGTTCCTTGTGTTGTCTTAGTCTTGTATTAGAAATCGAACTTGCTCAGCAAGTTATTCACACCCTCACGCACTTGGATGCGTGCACCCTCGTTATGCTTGAGTGATTCCACAGATACGCCAGAGAACATCCCATCCAGCGCATCAACCGCTGCGGCTATGTCGGCGTTGTTCTCTATGGAATTAGCCATGCGCACCTTGTCCACAATCTTGCGGACGTTGAACAGCAGACTGTCGTACATGCGCACCTGCTTACCACCCTTACCCGCCTTCACGTAGTCGTCCTTGGCGTCGATCTTACCCACCAATTTGACCAAGGACTCCCGCAGCTCCTCGCACACACCCACCATGGCCGCTGCCCACTTGCTGTCCTTGTTACGCGCAAACTGCTGGATAAGCTCCTCTTTAGCCTGTCCCTGCAAGTCCACCACGAAGTGCCCAGACTCCGGCACGGGTGCGTAGTCCACACTGAACTTGAACTTACTACGCACGGTCGCTGTGTCGGGATAGTCATCCGGATTATACAAACTGCCCAACTGAATCTGCGCGTTGTATTGCTTCTGCGCATACGCTGCCATGAGTGTGTCCACCAGAACCCAAAACTCCGCTTCCTTCGCATTAACGTCTGCAACGAAGTCGGTGTAGACCGACAAAGGCATGAGCCGCTGGCCCGCATCGTTCCACACAAGTGAGATGCCGTTAAACCATTGGCGCGTCTCCGCAATGAAAGACTTGATTGCCTTAAGCTCATCGCAGTCGGGCAGCAAGTCCTTCTTAGTACTCACAGCCTTTGCGGATGCGTTGTTCTCCGCAGCGATTTTCTCCGCTGACTTCTTGTCGTTCTTGAGCGTGCCCCATGCGCCCATGCTGAGCGTTACCAGCAGCGCGGATGTAGAGAGTGTCGGGGCCGTGTAGTTGATGTTTGCGTTGTTCATGTCGTAGTCCTCGTTTTCCATTACACATGTAATGCAGTTTGATTTAACTGATGTTTATGATGTTTGCGACAGTGGCAATGATCGTGATGATGATAAGTGCAGTACCCATGATGAACTCCTCAAATTTAACGAACGAATACAGTATATCAAATCTACGTAACAATGTCAAGCTCTAGGCCATACGTACGGCAAATCATCGGGCACATGTGGGAAATGTGGCCTGTAGTAGTCGGGGTCCTTGCGCAGCAGATTAGACTGATGCGACAACGTGAACTCCGGCGTGATAAATAGTGGTACGTAATCGTCGAACATGAAGTCCAGCCGTTCCAAGAAAAAGTCAGTGAGAGAATCACGGTATCCACGTCGCTTCCACTCTATGCACATAGCAGCGCCATAGCGTGCAAGTGCGCCCTCGTGTCCACGCCACATCTTTACTGCCGGATGATTGCGCCACCCGGTACGCCGCGTGCTCTCCAGTGCCATGATGATCTGCTTAGTCTCCACTCGTTGCTTGCCCAGCCGACGCCAGTCCAGCACGCGAGCGGATTGCGTGAAGTTACGGTATGGGAGAAAGGTTTGCATTGTGTTTGTTCCTTGTATTTAAGCAGTCCAAGCCAAAATGGGAAAACGCCGCGCACGCTCATATACCCATTGAAAATAAGACAGATACGGCACATTCCCGCGCAGGCCCTCACCCGTCACCAACTCCGCATCGGTCGGCGGTGCCTCACTGTCACGCACGAAAAACAATTCCCCCGGGTTGCCGTCGCCGACGGGCTTGCGTCCGTACAAATATAGCGGTTCAAAAATCCCTGCGTTTGCGAGTGAACCTGCAAGCCGTATTCCCTGCTGCGAACACTTTTCTACTATGTTGTAGTATTCATCTTTCATGTTGTTTGTCCTTTGTGTTTCTCCATTACACGTGTAATGGGATCAAATTTAATGTGAAACTCTTTATCAACTTAAATATCAACCAACCAGAACATAGTATATCAAATCTCAGAGTAAATGTCAAGTCTTTTATATTATTTTCTTTTACCACTTTGATTGACTTATTTAGCATGATTTGGGGCCGATTTACGTGGTGAACAATGTCAAGCTAAAAACCGTTTGAAATCAACGATGTTCCCGAAAATCTTAAAATGTTCCATCATGTTCCAACGTAAGTTGTTGATGTTCCACAATGTTCCATTTGTACCGGGTTTTGAAATTGAACACACATAGGAAAAAAAACGTACGGGTGTACGGAAAAACACAGAGATCTATTATTAGAAGGAAAAACATATAAATAGTGGGGTTATAGTAGAATTTCTCCCCGTTTGTGCTTAATTCTAGAACCGGGAACAAACGGAACAATGTGGAACATCAACGACTTGCGACGGAACATGATGGAACATTTTAAGAAAACCCGGAACACGCATTGATTCCATTGGACTTTTCCCTGTCCCCATTACTCTGTCGGAACTGGTGAACTGCATTTACTCTGCATTACATGTGTAATGGAATCGACCGCGCGACTTAGGATCTGCATTACATATGTAATGGAAACGGATGCGCCCACTTTGTGACGGAATCAAACGAGGCAACGACGCCGACGGCGTGGACGATGCAACCGAGTGGACGACGCCGACGGAGCCGCACGCGGCGCACCCCGAGGACTTCGTGGCCGCAGCCCAGAGCCATTCCTTACCAGTTCCCTAAAAAATCCGGGCAAAAAAAAGCCCCGAGGCCGAAGCCCCGGGGCGGTAGGTCAGCGCCAGCCAGCGACTATGACAATCGCGGCGGCGGTCAGCAAGTACTCGATCATTTGGCGCCCTTCGCCTTCGTGGGCGCCTTCGCCTTCACCTTCGCCGGCTTCGTGGCCGCCATCATGATCTTGCCCTTCACCGATACCAGAAGCCCCGCACAACACGGACACCGCTGGATCTCTGCAGGTCTAGCCTTGCGACCTTTCTTCGCCGGCTCCGTCGGTTTGATACCGTTTTCTTTCGCCTTTGCAGTTGTTGCTTCTGCCCGCGCCTTTGCTGTTGGGTTTTCGATGTTGGCTTGCACTAGCGCTCGCGAGAGCTCCGTTGCGAATCGATTCCGGGTCAGCTTTTCGTTATATTCCTCTCCGTTGGTCTGCGCGATCTCTTTCGATCGCCATTCATAGCGCGCCGCGACTATCGCTCGGAAATGCTTCCAGTCCTCATTTTGCGGTATGTATCGTACCGCATCGACCTTTTCGGGTAGTCCAAAATACGCGCGGATAGCCATCACCGCCGATGCTATTTTCTTGATTAGGATCAACCCGGTATTGGTAGTGTCCGCGAGAGTATCGCCAATGGCGTTCAGTCTTTCGATCTTTTCGTTTGCTGTGGTGTTGGTCATCTGTCGGTCTCCTACGCCTGCCGCGAGCGTGTTCGTTGTTGTTGCGGCATGGATGAATCATACTCCCCTTGACCTCACAAAGTCAAGTTTTCAGCCACTCGACCCCCCACCCCCCTGAGCGCGTTTAGGAGTCCCGCGTCTCTCTAGTATTACTAATTTGCACAGTCAATCTTCATTTTTCACATTCCAGAAACACCCCCCTTTGTTTTTCTGATTGGGTCCCATACACGGGGGGTATATTTACTATTTATGTTTTTCTGGATTTCCTGTATTTTCTCCACCCTATGAATTCTCTGATTAAACCCGGCCACGTTTTCGTAGTTCCGACGTTCCTTGTCGCGTTGGATTTGCACGAGGCTGAGTACGACGACGACATGAATATCGTCGCTGTAGAAGAAGATGCACGGCGTGCGCCGCCGCGAAAACACAAGCGGTCGCCTGAGGAGGTTGCTAGGATTATCTCCGACACAACACACCTACTTATTTCTTGGGGGATGCCCACGGCGGAGGAGTACGAGGGGGCGGAGCCTCTGGAGTTGTTACAGAGTTTCAATTCAACGGTGCAAGAAGCTATAGATAAGGTGGGAGGCCATAAGATTTTCCCCCGAGGCTACGTGCCTGCACCCGTGGTGGTACCCAATAAAAGTATGTCTGCCTCTGCCCCCATCGCGACCGGCGCAGCTCTCAAGCTGACTGCACTATTAAATGAGTACGACCGGCAGGTAGTGAAGGACGTTTTCCAGCTCCGGACCTACATCACGAACCGCCTAGTAGAGATTTCCGGCTGCGGGAATACCAAGGACGAGCTGCGTGCACTTGAGTTGTTAGGAAAAATCTCGGATGTGGGCCTGTTTGTGGAGAAGAGCGAAATCAATATTACGACGACCTCCCCGGCGCAGATCGAACACGCAATCAAAGAGAAGCTCAATCGCCTGCTAGGACGTGAGAACCTACAGATTGAGGAAGCGGAACTCGTTTATGAGGACGAGGAGACGCCGGTAGAGGAAGAATTCTTGGAAGAAGAGCCGGAAGACGGCGAAGATGTTGAAGACGAAGAATAAAGTCTTGAACGCTGAACTGAATTTAACTCCCGCAGAGGTCCACGCCCTGCTTAATAACCTTTCGTCTCTTTCCGAAACAGATAAACGTGACATTCTGATTGACTTAGAACGTTACGAAAAGGCTTTAGCTAAACAAAAAGCCCATGATGATTTCATAGTTTTCGTAAAAGCCATGTGGCCTGAGTTCATCTCGGGCAGGCATCACGCAAAGATGGCCCGTGCATTCGAGCGAGTGGCACGCGGAGAGGTGAAACGACTCATTATTAATATGCCGCCCCGGCATACGAAGTCGGAATTCGCCTCTTATCTGCTTCCGGCGTGGTTTTTGGGCAAATACCCCGAGAAAAAAGTCATCCAGACCTCTCATACCGCCGAATTGGCGGTCAATTTTGGCCGAAAAGTCCGAAATTTGGTGGACGAGGACCGGTACAGGGAGATTTTCCCCAATACTGTGCTTCAAGTGGACTCGAAAGCTGCCGGTAGGTGGAACACTAGCAAGGGTGGTGATTATTTCGCCATTGGCGTCGGCGGTGCGGTAACAGGAAAAGGTGCGGATTTGCTCATTATTGACGACCCACACTCAGAACAAGAGGCCACGATTGCCGAATCAAACCCCGAGGTCTACGACAAGACCTATGAGTGGTACACCTCCGGGCCGAGACAGCGACTTCAACCCGGAGGCGCGATTGTAATAGTGATGACACGGTGGTCTAAGCGGGACTTGACTGCGCAAGTCCTAAAGGCTGCCGCATTGCGGGACGGGGAGGAGTGGGAAGTGATCGACTTCCCCGCCATTTTACCTTCAGGGAACCCCCTCTGGCCAGAGTTTTGGCCGCTCGAAGAGCTGGAAGTGCTGCGGAACGAACTACCGTTCCCGAAATGGTCTGCCCAGTACATGCAGGACCCGACTTCCGACGCCAGCGCCATTATTAAAAGAGAGTGGTGGCAATTATGGGAAAAAGAAGACCCACCGCCTTGCGAATTTATTCTGATGTCTTGGGATACAGCATTTGAAAAACACAACCGCGCGGACTATTCTGCGTGTACTATATGGGGTGTATTTTATAGAAATGACGACGGTAGTGACCCGGAACTTCCCAAAGAGGAAAAAGGCCGCCCTCAAGCGAATATCATTTTGCTTAATGCGTTCCGTGACCGGTTAGAGTTTCCTGAATTAAAACGGTTGGTATTAGACCAATATAAGGAGTGGCAACCGGACGGCGTGATTATTGAAAAGAAAGCGAGTGGAGCCCCGCTGATTTACGAGCTGCGGTCCATGGGGATTTCCGTGCAGGAGTTCACGCCAACCAAGGGTAACGACAAGATTTCTCGATTAAATGCAGTTTCTGACATCTTTGCTTCTGGTAGAGTTTGGACGCCGGAAACCCGCTGGGCGGAAGAGGTTGTGGAGGAAGTAGCTTCATTTCCTGCGGGGGAGCACGACGACTATGTGGACTCCGTTTCCATGGCATTAGCGCGGTTCAGGAAAGGCGGCTATGTGCGGTCTGTGCTTGATGAGCCGGACGAAGAGCTGCACTGGAAATATAGAAACCAGAACCGCAAACCGTATTACTAAGAGGAAGAATCCATGGCTGAGCTTGACGAAAACGAGATGCCGGAAATCGAAGTAGAAATCGTAGACGACGGAAGCACCCTGCCTGACGAGGAGGTTGAGGAGGAATCTGAAATCGAATTTGATATGGATGAACTTCTGGGAATTCCAAAGATTGAGGATGAAGATAAGGACAGCGAGTTTTTTGAGAATTTGGCGGAAGACATGCCGGAGTCCGTGCTGGCTTCTCTTGCCTCTGACCTGATTGAAGATTTTGAAGGAGACCTGTCCTCCCGTAAGGATTGGCTCCAGACCTATATCGACGGCATGGAGCTGTTGGGGTTGAAGATCGAGAAGCGCATGGAGCCATGGGCAGGCGCATGTGGCGTGTTCCACCCCCTGCTTTCTGAGGCGCTCGTTAAGTTCCAAGCCGAGACTATCATGGAGACGTTCCCCGCAATGGGGCCGGTCAAGACGAAGATTATCGGGAAAGAGAGTCCTGAGAAGATTCGTGCCGCCGAGAACGTCCGAGACGACATGAATTTCCAGTTGACCGAGGTGATGACCGAGTATCGCCCGGAGCATGAGCGGCTGTTGTGGGGGTTGGGTCTCAGCGGGAATGCCTTCAAGAAGGTGTATTACGACCCGTCGCTGGACCGCCCGACGGCACTTTACGTGCCTGCCGAGGACTTAGTTGTTCCTTACGGCGCGTCTAACCTTGAGACGGCGGAACGCATTACCCACGTGATGAGGAAATCGAAGAATGAAATTCGCAAACTTCAGGCTGCGGGCTTCTATCTTGATGTTGATCTGGGTGAGCCACGCAAAGGTGATCTGGATGAAGTTGAGAAGAAGATTGCGGAAAATATGGGCTTCAGTGCAACTTCCGATGATCGATTTAAAATTCTAGAGATGCACGTCAACTTGGACCTGTCGGAGTATGAGGAGGATGACTCCGAGGCCAAGGAAGAGTCGAAGGAGGGGATTGCCCTTCCGTATGTCGTGACCATAGAGAAAACCACTGAGACTATCCTCTCTATTTATCGCAACTGGGCTCCTGAAGACGAGAAGAAAATAAAGCGCGAGCACTTTGTACATTACCCCTACATCCCGGGCTTTGGGTTCTATGCCTTTGGTCTGGTGCATTTGTTGGGGAGTTTTGCTAAGTCCGGTACGTCATTGATCCGACAGCTAGTCGATGCAGGCACCCTCTCCAACCTCCCCGGGGGCTTCAAGACAAGGGGCATGCGGATCAAGGGAGATGATACGCCGATCTCCCCCGGCGAGTTCCGAGATGTGGACGTAGCGTCCGGAACAATCAAAGACAACATCATGACGCTGCCGTACAAGGAGCCGTCGCAGGTGTTGTATCAGTTGCTGGGGACTATCGTGGAAGAAGGGCGCAAGTTCGCGTCCACTTCAGACCTCAAAGTCGCAGATATGTCCTCGCAGTCTCCCGTTGGGACCACGCTGGCGATTCTGGAGCGTACGTTGAAGGTAATGACATCCGTCCAAGCGCGGGTGCATTACGCGATGAAGCGTGAATTTCGGGTATTGGCGTCGATCATCCGGGATTTTGCGCCTAAAGAGTACGCCTACGAGCCGGATACCGGTGGGCGCAAGGCCAAGCAGAAGGACTACGACATGGTGGAAGTTATCCCCGTGTCAGATCCGAACTCCAGCACCATGGCCCAGAAGGTTGTGCAGTATCAGGCGGTGATGCAGTTGGCCCAAACGGCCCCGCAGATGTACGACATGAAGGAGCTGCATCGGCAGATGTTGGAGACGTTGGGTGTGAAGAACCTGAACAAGGTTCTGCCGAACGAAGACGACGCAAAGCCCATGGATCCTGTGTCCGAGAACATGGCGCTTCTTACGGGTAAACCGGTTAAGGCATTCTTGTATCAGGATCACGAAGCGCATATCGCGGTACACATGTCCATGGCACAAGACCCCAAGATCCAACAGATTATGCAGCAGAACCCCAACGCGCAGAACATGATGGCGGCGGGTGCGGCGCATGTTGCCGAGCACGTGGCATTTCTGTACCGCAAGCAGATCGAGGAACAGTTGGGTACGGCGTTGCCTCCGGAAGACGAGAAGTTGCCGGAAGACATCGAAGTCCAGATTTCCAAGCTCACTGCCGAGGCGGCTAAACAGCTCCAGCAGAAGAATCAGGCTGAAGCGCAACAGCAACAGCAGCAGCAGGAGGCTCAGGACCCGCTGAACATCATTCAGAGGGAAGAGCTGAATCTGAGGAAGCAAGAGCTGGATATGAAAGCCCAAAAGGAGATGGCGGCGCTGGAGTTGGATAAGCAGCGGCTTGAAATGGAGAAATCGAAGTTGGTCCTAGAGGCTGGGCGGATTGATGAGGAATCCCAGAATAAGGACAAAGACCGGTCCATCAAGCAACTTATTGAAGGCACCAAGTTAGCGATACAAATGGGGCTGAAGCAGGAAGATAGGGAAGCGCAGGAAATTGTACAACAACGACAAGCGATCCAGCAGCTTCTACAGCCCGCGCAAGCGTCACAAACGCCGAATAAAAACAAAGGTACTGAATAATGGATGTTTTGGATTTGATGTTAGAGAAAATTAAAGAGCGTTATGAAGATGTAAAAGAGGATTTGGCTTCAGGGGTTGCCAAAGACTACGCAGATTACAGATATATCTGTGGAGTTATGAATGGATTGTTGAGTGTTAAAACCTATGTAGAAGATCTTAAGAGAACAATGGAGGAATATTAATGAATGCAGTAGTAGAGGCACAAACCCTCGAAGATGAACCGCTTTTGACCGAAGCTCAGAAGGCGAAGCAACTTCCAGAGCCCAAGGGGTACAGGATCCTTTGTGCGCTTCCGGAGATTGAAGCCAAGTTTGACAGCGGTCTGCTCAAAGCGGAGAGGACCATCAAGGACGAGGAGCTGCTGGCGACGGTGCTTTTTGTCGTGAAGATGGGGCCGGATTGCTACAAAGATGAATCACGGTTTCCCACAGGTCCGTACTGCAAGGAAGGGGATTTCATCATTGTGCGCCCGCACACCGGGACGCGGTTGAATATTCATGGCCGGTCTTTCCGATTGATTAATGACGACTCCGTAGAGGGTGTGGTCGAAGATCCTCGCGGCATTGAACGCGGTCGATAACAGGAGCTGGAATTATGAGTACGCTACAAAACGCAGAAGATAAAGATCTGTCCGCAACCGAAAATGAGGACAGCCTTGAGATTGAAATTGAAGATGACACTCCTGAAGAGGACCGAGGCCGAAAGCCTATGCCCAAGGAAATCGTCGATAAGCTGGAAGTAGATGAGCTTGACGAATTCTCCAAGGAAAAGGCCAAACAACTTAAGAAAGTTTGGCATGATGAGCGCCGCGCCAAGGAATCCGCTGCCCGTGAAAGGGACGAAGCGGTTAAGATTGCGCAGCGACTTGCCTATGAAAATCAAACACTTAAGAAGACCCTTGGGGACGGTGAGAAGGTTTATATTGGTACCGCGAAGCAGTCTTTTTCGCGGGAACTTGAACTCGCCAAGCGTGAATTCAAGGAGGCTTATGAGTCTGGAGACGCCGATAAAGTCGCCGATGCCCAAGAAAAACTCATGGCGGCGAAGATTAATCTTCGGAATGCTGAAAACTATACCCCTGTATATGATTATCAGGAGTCTTTACAAGCACCAGATTTCTCTGTACATAATATAGACCAAGGGCAGTGGTCAGCTGAGGCTGAACCCCAGCAGACCCCCCAGCCCGATCCCAAAGCTCTTTCGTGGCAAGAACGGAATAAATGGTTTGGGGAAGATCGTGTAATGACGAGTTTTGCGTTTGGACTTCACGAAGAATTGGTAGGTAACGGCGTAGACCCGACCTCAGACGAATATTATGACAGTATCGACAAAGAGATACGGTCTAGATTCCCTGAAAAGTTCAAGGCGGACAGAAAGCGACCCGCGACAGTGGTGGCTTCTGCGCGACGAACGACCGGGCCTAAAAAGGTGACGTTGACCGCTTCACAAGTGAGTTTGGCTAGACGTCTTAATTTGACTCCCGAGCAATACGCCCGTGAGCTACTTAAACTAGAAATGGGGAACGCAAATGTCTGAAAACCGTAACAGCCGCGAAGCGGATACGCGCGAAACAGCAGCCCGTCCAAAAAGCTGGGCTCCGCCGAGTATCCTCCCGGAAATCAACCACGAAGAGGGGTATGCGTACCGTTACGTTCGTGTCAGCACTATGGGCACCCCTGACGTAAACAACGTCTCGTCCAAATTTCGAGAAGGTTGGGAACCCGTCAAAGCCTCAGACCATCCTGAGGCGTTCACTATGGCCGACCCAAACAGTCGGTTTAAGGATGGTATCGAAACCGGCGGACTGCTTTTGTGCAAAATGCCGGAAGAATTTGCTAATCAGCGTACTGCGTATTATCGGGACAAGACTGAAGCAGAAATGCAGGCTGTCGATAATAACTTTATGCGTGAGAATGACCCGCGTATGCCGCTCTTCAAAGACAAGAAGACGCAGGTTACGTTTGGGAAAGGTCTAGCTAAATAATTTTAGGAGTCTTCAATGGCTAATGTAGCTTCCCCTTATGGGCTGAAGCCGATTAATCTGATCGGTGGCCAGTCCTTCAACGGTGGCACGATTCGGGAGTTTTATCTTCCGAGCAACGTCGCTGCCGCGTATTACACCGGCGCTGTTATGTACATCAACACCAACGGGGTGGTTACACCTCGTGCGGCTACTCCGACGACCACGAATACCGCGATCGGCGTGTGCGTTGGCGTGCGTTATGTCTCGCCGGATACCAAGCAGCCGCTGTATGCGCAGTATCTGCCTTCAGGCGCAATCACCTCCGGATACTCCGATGTGTGGATTCGCGTTAACGACGACCCGGATCAGCTCTATTCTATTCAGGCTGATACGGCTATTGGCTCTCGTACTAACGGGGCTCGTGGCGCGATTGGCGGTAACGCTGCGCTGAAGACGTTCACTGGTAGCGCGACGACTGGGCTGTCTCAGACGGTGCTGGATACCGGCGCAAACTGGGGGTCTGTCACGGACACCGCTACGCTGGCGATGCGCGTTGTTGACATTATTACGCCGGACGACACTTACCCAGAAGTTCTGGTTAAGTTCAACTTTGGCGTGCATCAGTACTACAACTCGACTGGCATCGCCGTCTAAGGTTAGGAGTTATTAAAAATGGCTATTTCACGTTCCCAACTTCTTAAGGAACTCCTGCCCGGCCTTAATGCGCTGTTTGGTCTGGAGTACAACCGCTATGGCGAGGAGCACAAGGAGATCTACGAGACTGAGACCTCCGAGCGTTCCTTCGAAGAAGAAACCAAGCTGTCTGGCTTTGCCGCCGCTCCGGTCAAGAGTGAAGGTGCCGCTATTGCGTACGACAATGCGCAGGAAGCGTGGACCGCTCGCTACAACCACGAGACGATTGCCATGGGCTTCTCGATTACGGAAGAAGCAGTAGAGGACAACCTTTACGATTCTCTGTCTTCGCGTTACACCAAGGCTCTCGCTCGCGCGATGGCTTACACCAAGCAGGTCAAGGCTGCGTATACCCTGAACAACGCCTTCACGGGCGGCCCCACCTACGGTGACGGCAAGGTTCTCTGCGCAACTGATCACCCGCTGGTTTCTGGTGGCACCAACAGCAACCGTCCTACGACGGGTGCGGACCTCAACGAGACTTCGCTTGAAGCCGCGGTTATTCAGATCGCTGCTTGGACGGACGAACGCGGTCTGCTCATCGCTGCGAAGCCGAAGAAGCTGATTATTCCTCCGGCGCTCCAGTTCGTTGCGACCCGCCTGCTCGAAACTGAGCTGCGTGTTGGTACCAACGACAACGACATCAACGCTCTGAAGAACAACGGTTCGATCCCGGGCGGCTACACGGTTAACCACTGGTTGACCGACGTTAATGCTTGGTTCCTGACGACCGACGTTCCGAACGGCCTGAAGCACTTTGTTCGTTCCCCGATGTCCACCTCGATGGATGGTGACTTCGATACCGGCAACGTGCGTTATAAGGCCCGCGAGCGTTATTCGTTCGGTGTGTCCGATCCGCTGGGTATCTTTGGATCCCCCGGTTCGACCTGATAAGAGAGGGGGCTTCGGCCCCCTTTTCTTTTTGTGCTAGATAGATTATACGTATCTTAACCGGGGTATCCCGGTATATCCGCACAGCCGCCCCGGCTGACGACATGCAGATGGATATACCGAACTCGCATGTGAGGACAATTCGATGAGTTTTTCTACCTTTTCTGGTCCGATCCGTTCTGGCACCGTCCGTGAGGGCGCAACCCGTAATACCGGCCTTGTTGTTCTCGCCCAGTCGTATGACACCGGCGATCTTACCGGCACCGAGGTTGGTAACGTTGACGCGTTGGCTATGTACCTCCCGAAGGGGTCGCAGATTACCGACATTACGGTCGATCAGGTGGTCGCAGCTACCGCCGGATCTATGACTGTTTCTGTTGGCAGTGCCTCTGGTGGGGCGCAGCTTATGGCGGCGATTGCTTCTACCGCTGGTGGGCGTTTCCGTGGCACTACTACTGCGGCCACTCAGCTTGCTTGGCAGACCTCTACTTCCGCTGATACGACCGTTTACATTCGTGTTGCCGTGGGTACCGCGACTCTGACGGCGGGGCGTGCGATTGTCACCGTTTCTTACGTTCAGCGTGCTGACAACGGTGCTCAGAACCCTGTGTCCGCCTGATAGGAGTTTGCTGCAATGCAAACAGACGTAAAGGCTAAGTATATGAGTTCTACGGGGGCATCTCAGGTGGGGCTCCCTCGCGCCCGTATCAAAGCAATTTATTATGTGCCTAGTGCTACGGCAGGAAGCGTGTCGTTCAAGAGCGGGGGTTCTGGGGGCACGGAGCTTCTCAAAATTGATACGCCCGCTTCTGCAATCAACCCTCGAACGGTGCTTATTCCGGGGCAGGGGGTGCTGTTTGAGGAAGACCCCTACGTTACTCTGACAAACGTAACTTCCGTAACTTTCTTTTACGGATAGCTGTTAAATGGCAATCAAGTCTTCAATCACAAGGATGGGATTGTACGAGCCGTGGGAGCTTCAGGTTTCTCGTGGGCAGATTACGTACCACAAGACCCTGTTCAAGTACGGTTCGAACACTGACGTAAATGGATCGTTGGAGACGATCTGGAGTGCAGGGGGGCTTTACGCTTATCCCGCCGCTGCGTCTGTGATGAAGGTCTCAAGTTCTAGCACCGATGACGCAGAGGATGGTACCGGCGCTAGAACTATCCAAGTCTACGGACTTGATGCCAACTACAACGAGATTACGGAAACTGTAATTCTCGACGGCCAGACCGAAGTCAATACGACAAATTCGTATCTCAGAGTCTTTAGGGCGTTTGTTGCGTCTGCTGGTAGCGGCGGAACTGCTGCGGGAACGATTTACGTTGGGACTGGAACCGTGACTCTGGGGGTTCCGGCTACGATTTACGCTGAAATCCCTCTTGGGGCTAATCAGACGCTGATGGCGGTGTGGACGGTTCCTGCTGGATATACGGCGTACATTTCCCGTGCGTCTTTGTCAGGAGCGTCGAACAACGTCTCTCAAGCGCTGTTGGGGCAGTTGTGCTTCCGTCCTCTGGGCGGGGTCATGCGGGTTGCAGCGGAAGTTACGTTGAACAACGGCTTTGTTCCGTTTGACTTTGAGTACCCCATCGCGCTTCCAGAGAAGACTGACATTGAATTTCGAGCTACCGCTATTAGCGGGACTAATTTTTATACAACAGCTACGTTGGAACTCGTTTACATAGAGAATGCGTGATGGCTAGAACTCCAGCATGGCAGCGAGCTGAAGGCAAGAACCCTAAGGGCGGGTTAAATGCCAAGGGACGAGCCGCGTATAACCGAGCCAATCCCGGTAAGCCGGGGCTCAAGCGTCCTCAACCCGAGGGCGGCTCTCGCCGAGATAGCTTCTGTGCCCGTATGAAGGGTATGAAAAAGAAGCTCACTAGCGCGGAGACCGCGCGAGATCCTAACAGTCGTATCAACAAGAGCCTCCGGGCTTGGAACTGCGCAGAGGGCGGAGTAGTGAAGAAGAACATTGGCGGAGGAATAAAAGCTAAGCCCGCCAAGGTCGCGACCGTTATGCGTGAATTCAAAGCTGGCGCGCTTCATAGCGGTAAGAGCAAAAATATTGTCCGTAACCCCAAACAGGCCGTAGCCATTGCTTTGAGCGAAGGCCGCAAAGCAGCGAGGAAAAAGTAATGGGTGCGATGTACGAAAAGGGTCAGACCAAGCGGTACAGCCGCGTGGCTTCGTTCAAGAACGGCGAGGAAGTGAAGTCTGAGAGATCGAAAAAGTCTGCGGCACTGCGCCGGTATGAGCGTGAAACTCGCAGGAACATGACTGAGCCGGAACGCGCTGAGTATCAAGAGCTTGCGAGAATGCGGAGAGGAAACGAGGGAGAGGCTTGGGAAGACATGAAACGTAACGCGATGTCTCTTATTGGAATGAAGAAAGGCGGCGGAGTAGGTAGTTCAATGCAATCCGCTGGGGAGCGCATCATGCGCGGTCTTAAGCCAACTATTGATGAAGTAGTAAAACGCCGTCCAGCTATGAAACATGGTGGCAAAGTCAGCCGCTATGGAGGAGGTGGAGAAACCGAGTCTGAGGATAAGAAGAAGAAGGCCACCGAGGAAAGAGATGGCCTGTTTGGAGGGTATGGATCCCGTAAAGAACAGCTTGAGGCTATGGGGCTCCGCCGTGGGGGCCGCGTCAAGAAGATGGCCGCTGGCGGTGAGTCGAAGGCCATGATCCAGAGAGAACTCGCCTTTATGAGAAATAAGGGCGCTCCTAAATCCATGGTTAAGCACGAAGAGGCTGAAATGAAGAACACGAAAAATATGGCAATTGGCGGTGCGTCAGCGGGGGGTAAGAACATCCCGGAAGGTATTAAACAAGCTCGCGCACGCAAGGCCAATAAGAAGCCACGTCCGGCGCGTCCGAAGAGTGAGCAGATGCCGAAGCCGCGACAGAAGCCACGTCCGGCGCGTCCGAAGAGTGGTCAGATGCCGCGTCCGCGCGGTCCGCGACTTCATATAGACACCCCAATGCCTCCTAAAGGTATACCGAAGCGTGCGCGCCCGATGGGTTCGGGTGCGGGTCCGGGTTTTCTTAATCCGATGGGTCGTTCCGTCATGAAGGCTGGTGGAGATGTGTACACAACTCCCGGTGCGCCGACTCGTGGTAAGTCTGGTAAGCCAATGAAGAAGTATGCGGCTGGTGGGATGATCCCCTCCGCAGGCAAGAAGTCGCCGAGCAGCATGGGCACTCCCTACCGAGCCGGTGGGAGCATTAAGCCTAAGAAGTATAGCGGGGGCGGGGGCATCGACGGTTGCGCGATGAGGGGTAAGACCCGCGCTCCAAGGGGGAAGTAATGAAGCGCCGCGTCAAAAAGATGATGGATGGTGGGGTGTCCGCGAGCCCCCTCTCCGCGTTCGAACAGTCCCAGAGTCCGTCTTATGGCGGAGCTGGGTTGGGCAACATGGCTCCTCTCGTTCAGATCGGAAGCGATATGGCTGGAGGTGGCGGTGGGTACCCCGGCGGTGGGGGCCTTCTGAATATCGGGATGCCCGGTGCCGCTGCCCCTGCGCCTATGCGTAAGGGCGGGGCTGTGAAAAAGATGCGCAGTGGTGGTGCCGTGAAGAAGATGCGCGGTGGCGGTTCTTGCGGTATGAAAGGTGGCGGTAAGGTCCGTGGCGGTGGCTGCGAGACCAAGGGCAAGACTCGCGGGCGGTTTGTGTGAGATTTTCGCGCGGTATGGGGGCAATCTCAAAAGGAAAGCTCCGCGCGATTAAGAAGCGCGACGGAAACGAACCCGTTGCGCTCCTTTCTGCTGGTGGAAAAGCCTCGTCTAAAGTGAACGCAGCGGGTAATTACACCAAGCCGGGAATGCGTAAGGCGCTGTTTGAGCAGATCAAGAATTCCGCAGTGCAGGGTACAGCGGCAGGGCAGTGGTCTGCTAGGAAAGCGCAGCTTCTTGCTAAACGCTACAAAGAGAAGGGTGGGGGCTACCGAGGATGAAAGCTCCGCAGAAGAGCTTGAAGGCATGGACGCAGCAGAAGTGGCGCACGAAAAGCGGGAAGCCTTCTTCCAAAACGGGAGAACGGTATCTTCCTGAAAGCGCCATAAAGGCTCTCTCACCAGCCGAGTACGCTGCTACTACCCGAGCAAAACGCGCTGGTAAGGCGGCGGGTAAGCAGTTTGTGGCGCAACCTAAGACGATTGCCAAGAAGGTAGCTCCGCATAGGAACAAAGGTAAGAAATGACTACTACCGCGACCTCCACGTTCAACCTGAACCTCAACGAGCTTATCGAGGAGGCATTTGAGCGGGCGGGTAAAGAGTTGCGTACAGGGTATGACTTCCGTACAGCACGCCGTAGTCTCAATCTCATGTTCGCCGACTGGGCTAACAGGGGAATTAATCTCTGGACCGTTGAGCAGGGCGTCCAGAACCTCACGGTAGGAGTAGGGACTTACGACCTGCCGGTGGATACTGTGGATTTGATTGAACACGTCATCCGGACGAACCCGGGTACGCCGACGCAGGCGGACATAGCGATTTCCCGTATCAGTGTCTCGACCTACGCTTCTCTACCGAACAAGTCCGTTCAAGGCCGACCGATTCAGATTTACATTAACCGGCAGAGTGGGGCTACGGAGCCTTCAGGGATTCAGTACCCGCAGTTCACGTTGTGGCCGATACCGAACGTTTCTGACACCTATCAGCTTGTTTATTGGCGGCTGCGGCGAATGTTGGATGCAGGTAACGGTGTGAACACCCAAGACATTCCGTTCCGTTTCCTCCCTTGTATGGTGGCGGGGCTGGCGTACTACATTGCGTTAAAGATCCCAGAAGCTATGGAGCGCGTACCGCTATTGAAGCAGATGTACGATGAAGCATGGCAGCTTGCGGCGGATGAAGACCGCGAGAAGGCAAGCCTTCGCCTCGTTCCACGGCAGATGTTCACATAAGTCATGGCCAATAAATTTGCTGCGGGGCACAAAGCTATCGCGGAATGCGATAGATGCGGCCAGCGGTACAAACTGAAGCAGCTCCGGGAAATCATCATTCGTGGTCACAAGACGAATATCCTGACCTGCCCGACTTGCTGGGACCCCGACCACCCGCAGAACATGCAAGGTATGTATCCTGTGGAAGACCCACAGGCGCTCAAGAATCCTCGCCGAGACAATACCTATTTGCAATCTGGTGTTGCGGCGGATGGAAGTATTAGTATGGGAAGCAGACAAATTCAGTGGGGCTGGAACCCCGTTGGACTTGGAGCGGATGATGGGCTTACCCCGAATTACTTGGTGGGTAATACACAACTTGGAACTCTAGAGGTAGTAATCACATGAAGCGGATGAACACGAAGACCGTGCGTAAGATCGCCGATCAGGAAGTCGATAAGCACGAGAAGAAAATGCACAAGGCCAAGAAGATGAAGCATGGCGGGCCTACCGGCATGGACATGCGTTCAATGGGGCGCAACATGGCCCGCGCAATGAATCAGCGGGGGCGCTAATGAAGTCTGGAAACACCAAACAGCCTAAAAAAGTACCAGTTCCTAATTGCAACGGGTATCCCAACGCGGTTGCAAACACGCAGACCGTAAAGACTCGTGGCACAGGTGCGGCTACTAAGGGCAATAGATCCAGCACGCGAATGGCCTGAGAGCTGAAATGAACTACACGCAGCTAGTCGCCGAAATTAAATCTTACGTAGAAAATGATTTTACTACGGATGATATTAATACTTTTATTAAACAGGCGGAACAGCGGATTTACAATGCGGTACAGCTTCCTGCTATCAGGAAGAACTCTACCGGTACGCTGACTCTGGGGAATAAGTATCTCTCAACGCCCACAGACTGGCTGGCGACGTTTTCTTTGGCTGTGATAGACGGGACTGGGGAGTTTCACTACCTGCTGAATAAGGATGTGAATTTCATTCGAGCGGCGTATCCGCAGCCTACGGACCAAGGTCTTCCGGAGTATTACGCGGTGTTCGACCAGAACACGTTCGTCCTTGGGCCGACTCCTGACGCTGCGTATTCAGTTGAACTGCATTATTACTACTACCCAGAATCAATCGTTACAGCTTCTACTACGTGGCTGGGTAACAACTTTGATTCGACTCTTTTGTACGGGTCTTTGCTCGAAGCCTATACCTTTATGAAAGGTGAGCAAGATGTATTGGCGCAATACCAAAAGCGGTATGATGACGCGATGGGCCTGTTGAAGATGCTTGGAGATGGAAAAGATCGCCAAGACGCTTACCGGTCTGGTCAAGTGCGTTACCCCGTACAATAAGGTAAATTTATGCAACAGAATGCTGCTTCTGAACTTGGGACTCCTATCGTTATCGCGACTCAGGGTAGGGGCATGTCTCCCGACGAATGGGTGGAGTTGGCTGTCAATCGGATTTTGTTCATCGCGGACACAGCTCCGATGCCGATTAGAGAGCAGGCCAAGATGTTCCAAGACCACCTACGTGGGGTCCTGCTTACGTACTTTAAGAAAGTAGCACGTAGCGAAAGAACGACTATTGCAAACATCCTCCGTAGAGAAGGGTTCTTCGAGGCGGCGGACAAACTAGTAGACATAGATTAGGAGAACTCAAATGGCTGTCTCTCAAGGGCTTTGCACATCGTTCAAGCAGGAAATTCTGCTGGGCGTTCATGATTTCCGTAAGACCAGCGGCGACACTTTCAAGATCGCGCTGTACACCTCTTCCGCCACGTATTCGTATACGACCACCGCGTATTCCGCGACCAACGAGATTACCAATACCTCGGGTTCCGCATACTCGGCGGGTGGTCTGGCGCTTACCAACGGTGGTACCAATAAAGATACCGGCACCGGCGCAACGGGTACGGCATTCCTTGACTTTGAGGATGCGGTGTGGAACTCGGCCAGCTTCACGGCTAACGGCGCGGTTATCTACAACACCACCCCCTCCGCACAGGGTGAAAGCCCTCCGGGCACAAACAACGCGCTGACTAACCCTTCCGTGTGCGTTCTGTCGCTTGGTGGCGACAAGACGGTGACTTCTGGAACGTTTACTATTCAGTTCCCGGCGTTCACCGTGGGTGCGGCAATCATCCGTATTGCTTAAAGGAGTCTGTCATGGTGGATATAGTTAAGCTGAAGGCACTGATTGAGACGCCTCCGTACGACACCATGACGGACGATGAGCTTGTCGTGGCGCTGAATTCCCCCACGGTGAAGGTGCAGGGCAATATCAGCAAAGCCACTCTTCTCCAGTGGGCTGGGGCGAACGCGGGGTTTACAACCATCAACTCCGCCGCCACCTATTCGGCGGGGACCCCGGAACAAAACACCGCTGTTCAGAATGCGGGGATGGCCGCGCAAGCTTTGTTCAATGGCGGAGATGTTCCTGAGTTCAATACGGGTAGTTTCGAGAATCAGTCGATGCTCTCTCTGTTCGTGATGGTAGGGCTTATGACCCAGACCGAGATGGACTCACTGATTTCTCTGGGCGCAACAATGCAAACCCCCGAGGAGGTGGCTGGAGTGGGTGGGTACGTTAATTACGGCGATATTGCCGAGGCGAGGGCTTCGTAATGGCGACTCAAACAATAAACTACGGCTCGAATACCGCCATTACGATGGACTTGGCGAATCTTGGCACATCTTCAACGTGGGTTGCGGGAAGAGAATCAACAGAAATTGATAATACAAGCAATAAATACGTTGATGCTCTGGTGTCAGGCAGTGTATCTGTGGGCACAACCCCTACCGCAAGTACCGTTATTATGATTTTTGTTTGGGGCGCGGAGACCGCACCCAGCAGCACGGCGATCGATGTCATCGACGGCCTAGACTCAGCCGAAACAATCACGAACACCGGCGTGCTTTACAGCATGTTTAGAGTAGGCGCAGCAATCAATGTGCTCGTAAATACCTCCGACATCGCCTACCCCGTCGCGCCATTCTCCATCGCGCAACTGTTCGGTGGCGTGATGCCTAAATACTGGGGCCTATTTGTCGCGCATAACACCGGCGTCAACCTTCGTAACGACGCGGTAAACACTAACAGCTTCGAGTACGTCGGCATCAAATACGACGTTGCCTAAATGTCGTATTTTTTCAATGGGACTGGTCGAGGAATAGTTGTAGGTCCCGGCGCTAGGCTTGCGTCTTTTGGCTATACAAACCCATTCCCTTACCCGGCTACTGGAATTGTAAATGGGTATCCGTTTTCTTTGGTTGCGTGGTTTTATCCAACCAATACATCTTCTGTCCAGTATCTCGTATCCGTAGGAAGCGGGGAAGGTAATCAACAAAGTTTGCAGATTGCTGGAAACGTAACAAACGACCCAATTCGCGCGGAAAGTAGAGGTAGCACTGCTACTTCCGCTTCCATTACAAGTTCCATAAACTTCAACACATGGAATGTAGCCGCTGCGATTTTTGAAAGCGCAACCAGCAGATACGTTTCAATAAATGGAAGCGCACTAACCCAAGATACTACAAACTCAGGCATTAGTTCGCCTGTTTATACAAGGCTTGGGATAGGAGATATTGCAACTCCAATTCAACCCAATAACTTTGACCCAAGACCGCTTTACGGGTATTTGGCTCATGTCACAATCTATAATTCTTTATTAGATGCTAGTGATTGCGCCGCTCTAATAGGTGTAAATCCCGCCTTAATACGCAGGCAAAACGTCGTTGCATATTTTCCGCTCGTAAATTCTGGAAAACAAAATAATCTAGCAAATGCAAAAAGCATTACTGGTTTTGCTTTGCCGGATAACACCGGAGCACTAATTGACGCGGCTTGGTCAGCAGCAAATGGAAAATTCTCAAACTGGAATCCGCCTGTAAAATTGATGCTGCCGCAGCGCACGCGCACGGCGGTTTTTTTAGCTTCTTCCAATGAAACTGTAGATGTAACGGGCGAAGCTCTCACTACAACTCTTGAGTCTGTTACGGCGGTTTCCGACGCGACCGTAGCCGTTACCGGCGAAGCTCTCACTACAACTCTTGAGTCTGTTACGGCGGTTTCCGACGCGACCGTAGCCGTTACCGGCGAAGCCCTCACTACAACTCTTGATTCCGTTACGGCGGTTTCCGACGCGACCGTAGCCGTTACCGGCGAAGCCCTCACTACTACGCTTGATTCCGTTACGGCGGTTTCCGATGCGACTGTCGCTCTGACGGGGGAGTCTCTCACTACTACGCTGGATTCCGTTACGGCGAACATTGGTGTCACGGTAGCTGTTACCGGCGAAGCTCTCACTACAACTCTTGAGTCTGTTACGGCAGCATTTGACGCGACTGTAGCCGTCACCGGGGAGTCTGCAACAACTGCACTTGGATCCGTTACGGCAGCATTTGACGCAACTGTAGCGGTTACAGGAGAGAACCTCACCACAACTCTGGGCGATGTTGCCGCAACTCAGGCTATTGATGTCACGCTGACGGGCGAGGCGCTGGCAACCACACTTGATTCGGTTTCAGTAGTCGTCGATGCAGCGGCTGCGGTTACAGGTGAAGCTCTTACACTCACTCTGGGCACTATATCTATTACTCTAGATATAGTTGTAGATCTAACTTCGCTTAGTCTTTCTACAGAACTTAATTCTGTAGATGTTATTGTAGATAACACTACACTTTTAACTGGGTTTTCCTCCGACACAGCTCTTGGTTCTGTAACGCCCATATCCGACGTTACTTTCCTCCTTACGGGGTTGAGTGCGGCTGCTGCTGTTTATAACGTAACCGTCACTACGTCGGTAAGCTCGTTCTTGATGAACATGGACCTTGGATTCGTGACGGTCTGGGGGGCGATTAATGACAATCAGACGCCAAATTGGACGCCTGTAGTTGATACCCAAGGACCGTCTTGGGGGCCTATAATCGACGCACAGACCCCGAATTGGGTAGACATAGAGTAACCATAGGTACAAACCATGCCGACATATACGAACTTAGGGATTAAGAAGATCACGACCGGCGACGAAGCTGGTACGTGGGGCGATTCTACTAACACCAATTTCGACTACTTCGACACGGCGATTGTTGGCTATGTCAGCATCGCCCTGACAAGTAGCCATACGTCCGGTGCTCCCTATGATCTAAACGTAGCGGACTTTCTAGCCTCTGATGGTCGAAACAGGGTCATCGAATTTATTGGGACTCCGGGGGTGGATACCTACGTCCAGATTACTCCAAATGATTTTGAAGGGTATTACTTCGTACGGAATTCTGTCGCTGGCGGCTACTCTGTCTTTGTCTTCCAGACCAACTCTTACGATGCCGCAAAAGACATCGAAATTCCGAACGGTAAGGATTTCATCATCCGGTGTGACGGTGCGGGCTCCACCGCTGCGGTTGTTAGCAGCGTGATAGATAACCCTCAGTTTACGACGGTTGATACGACAACCCTTGAAGTCACTAATATCAAAGCCAAAGACGGTACTTCGGCGGGGACTATAGCGAATAGCACCGGAATAGTGACGCTTAACAATTTAGAGGCGGTTATTAGTAATGGACGCGCGACATTTAGTCTGGATTCCCCGGGGGGCAATAATGCAGCGGTGCTCATTAGTAAAACAAATGCTACTGGGGACACAAACCCGGTCATAGGGGTTTCGGTTAGCTTTAAAGTTTCATCAGACTCAGTTAATGCGGCCTGTGTTGGTTTTCAAACGAATCCGACTATTCAGGATAGTTCTTTTACTCTTGGTGCTTTTTAT
>Ga0222713_10001409_pt1 | contig 26946 bp, 23 predicted proteins | sample C33_649DmetaG_FD_165061 | JGI IMG/M metagenome (GOLD analysis project Ga0222713, IMG submission 165061) | Estuarine water microbial communities from San Francisco Bay, California, United States - C33_649D | ecosystem: Environmental > Aquatic > Marine > Unclassified | place: USA: California... | reverse complement strand
GCCATATATTTTCAGGTAATTGACCATTGTTTCTCAAAAAAAAACAACTGTTTAAAGATAAATAAATTTGCGGCACACCGGAGACGAATTAAAAAGAACTTGCTACCTTTAGCGACGTATTTACTTATGAAAAATCCCGTATTAAGCCTAGAAAAAGCAGATATTTTCCAAGAACAACATTTGGTCTTAGGTCAAGTTAATGTAGCAGTTTATCCAGGTGAATTTGTTTACCTAATTGGAAAAACAGGCAGTGGAAAATCTTCCTTGATGAAAACCCTATACGGGGAATTACCCCTCACCCAAGGTCAGGGTCAAATCGTAGGATTTGACCTACCCAGTTTAACGGAAAAACAAATCCCATTTCTCAGAAGAAAAATTGGCATAGTATTTCAGGATTTTAAGTTGCTGCCTGATCGATCTGTTTATCAAAACTTGCGGTTTGTGCTTCGGGCTACCGGATGGATGGATGAAGGGTTAATCGAGCAAAAAAGCCATGATGTCCTCGACAAAGTAGGCATGAAAACCAAAGGATTTAAATTTCCACATGAATTATCCGGGGGGGAACAACAACGCATCTCCATAGCCCGTTCCTTGCTCAACGACCCTGAGCTGATCATCGCCGATGAACCTACCGGAAATCTCGACCCGGAAACAAGCGTCGATGTCATGAAGGTTCTTTTGGAGCTAAACGCCTCAGGTAGAACCATTTTAATGGCCACGCACGATTACGCCCTAATTCTTAAATACCCCTTCAAAACACTGAAATGCGACCGCGGAACTGTTTTTGAAGTACAACAAAAAAGTGTATAAATGATCAGACTCGGTATAGACATCGGAGGATCCGGAATAAAAGGAGCGCTTGTCGATGTGCGCACCGGCCAATTGACTACAGAACGATACAGAATACCCACCCCTGTTGAACGCACTCCGGACTCAATGGCTGAGGTAGTGAATCAAATTGCGGAACATTTTCAATACAAAGGACTCATAGGAGTCGGATTTCCCTCTATTGTCAAACACGGCGTTTGCATGAGTCCAGGTAATTTGTCTCCTCTATGGGTTGGACTAAACATTGAAAAACTATTTGAATCCTACACCGGACAACCTTGTGCGGTCATCAACGACGCGGATGCGGCCGCCTGTGCCATTATGGATTACGGAGTAGGAAAAGGCAAAAAGGGATTTATTATCACCATCACAGTGGGCACAGGATTAGGGAGTGGTGCGTTTTTAGACGGAAAGCTAATTCCCAATTTTGAATTGGGTCAAATCCCCTACAAAAAGCATAAAAAAATAGAGTCTTGGGCATCGAGTGCTGCCCGAGAAAATGAAGGTCTCTCCTACAAAGAATGGGCCAAACGCTTCAATAAATTCCTGCATTTTGTCACTTTGATCAGCCCACCGGATCTAATCATTTTAGGGGGTGGAATTTCTAAAGAGTGGGATGAATTCAGTCCCTTCATCAAATGCAATGTACCAATTGTCCCTGCCGTTTTGCAAAATCAAGCAGGAATTATTGGTGCCGCAGCAGCAGCCTACCTCAGGGAATTTCCTGAACTGATACGCGAAGGCATATGATTAAATAAAAAAGCCACCTATCAGGTGGCTTTTTTTATGGCGTGAAATAGGCAGTTAAACGATTTTAAATCGTTTTCTGTCATTTTCAGTCAAGTAAATTTTTCGCAACCTCAAGTTCTTAGGGGTCACTTCTACATATTCGTCTTTTTGGATGTATTCCAAGGCTTCCTCTAAAGAGAATTTCACCGCAGGAACAATCTTAGCTTTGTCATCAGCACCTGAAGAACGAACGTTGGTCAGTTTCTTGGTCTTAGTGACATTCACCGTCATGTCATCACCACGCGAGTTTTCGCCGATCACTTGACCTTCATAGATATCCTCGCCTGGATCGATAAAAAACTTACCTCGTTCCTGCAATTTATCAATAGAATAAGGAATAGCTTTTCCTTGCTCCATAGAGACCAATGAGCCGTTTTGACGTTGTGGTATATCCCCTTTGAGCGGTTGGTATTCGAAGAAACGGTGGGCCATAATCGCTTCTCCAGCTGTGGCGGTCAGCAATTGATTTCTCAGACCGATGATCCCTCTTGAAGGGATGATAAACTCACAAATCATACGGGTACCTTTGGACTGCATCGAGGTCATTTCTCCTCGGCGCATAGAGACAAATTCAACAGCGCGTCCGGAAACCTCCTCAGGCAAGTCAATGGTTAAATGCTCTACAGGCTCACAAGCTACGCCATCAATTTCTTTGATAATTACCTGTGGCTGACCGATTTGAAGTTCATACCCTTCTCTTCTCATGGTTTCAATCAAGACAGAAAGGTGCAATACACCGCGGCCAAATACCATAAAACGGTCGGCACTGTCTGTATCTTCTACCCTGAGGGCCAAGTTTTTTTCCAACTCTTTTTGCAATCGCTCTTTGATGTGTCTAGAAGTGACAAACTTACCGTCTTTGCCAAAGAATGGGCTATCGTTAATCGTAAAGAGCATACTCATCGTTGGCTCATCAATCGCGATGGTTTTCATCTGCTCTGGGGCATCGATATCTGCCACCGTATCGCCGATTTCAAAACCTTCAAGACCTACAATCGCACAAATGTCTCCTGTTTGCACTTCTTTTACCTTGAAACGGCCCAAGCCTTCGAATGTGAATAACTCTTTAATGCGCGATTTGATGATGCTTCCATCTCTCTTAATCAAAGCGATCTGTTGGTTTTCTTTTAAACTACCGCGTTGCAAACGACCAATCGCAATCCTCCCAGTAAATGAGGAGAAGTCCAGAGAGGTGATCAACATTTGGGTGTTTCCTTCTTTTGCTTGAAAAGTGGGTACGTGTTCGAGTACCATGTCGAGCAAAGGCTCAATATTGGTGGTCACTACTTTTGGGTCATGGCTCATCCAGTTGTTTTTAGCTGAACCGTATACAGTTGGGAAATCCAGCTGCCATTCTTCTGCGCCCAACTCAAACATCAGGTCAAAAACCTTCTCGTGTACTTCTTCTGGCGTACAGTTTTCTTTATCCACCTTGTTGATCACCACACAGGGTTTCAAACCAAGATCGATCGCTTTTTGGAGTACAAAGCGGGTTTGTGGCATCGGGCCTTCAAATGCATCAACCAACAGCAATACACCGTCAGCCATATTGAGCACACGCTCCACTTCACCACCAAAATCCGCGTGACCAGGGGTGTCTATGATGTTAATTTTAGTGCCTTTATAGGTGACTGAAACGTTCTTAGATACAATGGTAATCCCGCGCTCACGCTCCAGGTCGTTGTTGTCCAAAATAAGCTCACCAGTGTGTTCGTTTTCACGAAATAACTGGCAATGGTGCATGATTTTATCAACCAAAGTAGTTTTACCGTGGTCAACGTGGGCGATAATCGCAATGTTTTTAACTGATGACATAAAAAATAGGGTTATACCCGCTAAGGGCGCGCAAATATAGCTTTAAATATTCGATTGATCCTCGGGCCGAGGTTAAATTAACGATACGGCTGTTAACTATCTGACTTTTAGAAGTTAACAATGGTAGACCTGATGGCAGACAAGCGCGTCAGGAGCCCTTCTAGTAGATCGAGTGACAACATATTTGCCCCATCGCTTTTGGCATTGGCAGGATCGAAATGAGTCTCGATAAATAAGCCGTCAACTCCGGCGGCAATTCCAGCTCTGGAAATGGTTTCAATCATCTCTGGTCTTCCGCCAGTCACCCCACTGGATTGGTTGGGCTGTTGCAAAGAGTGGGTCACATCCAACACCACAGGCGCATATTGACGCATGGTGGGGATCCCCCTAAAATCGACAATCATGTCTTGGTATCCAAACATGGTACCGCGATCAGTGACCATCACTTGATCGTTTTGACTGTCCAAAACTTTTTGGACGGCATGCTTCATGGCCTCAGGGCTCATGAATTGTCCTTTTTTCAAATTAACTACTTTTCCTGTTGCTGCTGCAGCCACCACTAGATCAGTCTGCCTGACCAAGAAGGCAGGAATCTGTAAAACATCGACATATTCAGCTGCCATGGCAGCATCGGAAACCTCGTGTATATCAGTTACTGTAGGCACACCAAAGGTCTGGGAGACTTTGGCTAGGATTTTGAGTGCTTTTTCGTCTCCAATCCCGGTAAATGAATCAACCCTAGAGCGATTGGCTTTCTTAAAGCTTCCTTTAAATACATAAGGAATCTCCAATCGGTCAGTGATCTTCACAATACGCTCAGCGATGCGCAAGGCCATATCCTCACCTTCAATGGCGCATGGTCCTGCTAGAAGGAAAAACTGTTGGCTATCGGCGTGTTTGAGTTGAGGGATCAAAGACAAATTCATAGAGATAAATTTTGCCGACAAAGATAAGGTTATTTCCCGGCAACATACTCCTCCAGGTAGGAAAACCTGGGGGTCAGTTTTCCATCCGCAGTAGTGATTTGGGCTCGGGCCAATACCCCAGATTGATCTCCATCAAAAAAGGCGGGCAAAACGTATTTAGAAAATGCGATACTAAAGCCTGATGAGGCATCAACCGGAACTTCACAAGGCAAATTATCCACCGCCATTACGGCGAGAGCGTCCTCACTGCGCCAATCACACTCGGCCATATCTCGTGGATTTACTCCATAAATAGGATCCGAAATGGTGGACGACCTCAAGGTACTGGCTATTGGGGCACCGATATCACAGCTGATGTCGGCTATGACCGATAGTTTTAAGCTGGGATCTTTTAGGTCATTCACATCAAGCATCATCGGAGCCCCTTTGCCGTAATAATGTCCTGCAATAAATAGATCACTTACCGCCGCCCATCGAAAGAAATTATTGGCATAAAGCTCAGGGTGGGCAAAAAAGTGTTGCTTGTCAACCTTTGATCCCGGGCTGAGCTGAACATAGGAGCAGACATCGATAGCGGTATACACTGCGTGGGGATACTCATTGACCAAAAAATCCTCTGGATCAACACATGGTAGTCCCATAGCATCAAGTACCTCTGCAGCTCCAGAACCCACACGACCTTTTCCTGTAAGTACGATCTTCACAGGCGGCAAGTTTATTTCCCGCAGCACATTCTTCAACGCGTTGATGTCGGCTAGATCAGAGGGTTTGGCCAACTCAAATAGTCCGTGTTTCAGTCCATAAGTGCGGATAGCGTGGTAGGCCCCAACTACACCAGCGTAATAACCAAAGGCCACCAAACGCTGCCCGTTTTGATCGACTATAACCTCATGGTCAAACAAGGAAATTCCTTGGGCAAGAATGGCTTGAAGCAAGGCTCTGTTATACGATTGCTTTTTTATGGTATGAGAAAAGAAAAAATACTTTTTACCAGGTATCAATTGCTCGATTGGAACTTCTTTAACACCCAAGAGTACATCGCAAACAGAAAGATCTTCCTGTAAAATCGCCCCCACCTCAGCATAGGCAATGTCCGGGAAAGCTCTGTGCACTGATGGCGCTACATAAATTTCTACGCCGGGATAGTTTAACAAAGATGCACACGCATCAGGGGTGAGCACCACCCTGCGGTCAGGTGGGTATTTGCCTTCGGCAATCAGGCCAAAACGAATCATAAAACGGGATATACTTACTAAATTACGGCTATTCTCGCCGCTGCACAAATCTTTTCGTAACTTTGCCTCCCCATCTAAGGGGCCGAGTTGGTTTTGACAGCAAGGTCAGTTGGAGGGTAAGCACGTCGAGCGCTGAGAAACAGCTCGTAAATCTCATTTTTCAGACCTTTAAATGGCGAAAATAACTACGCTCTTGCCGCTTAATCCGAATTACAGTAGGATTTAGCCTCGTCCCCACCAGGTGGGGAAGCGAGATGTCCCTAAGAAGCCCTTGTTGTCGGCGTCTTATCCAGGGGCACCATCAAAGACAACATAGGATCGAAGCAGCTTCGACTGAGGTCCAAAACTAAAGAAGCTAAGCAAATGTTGGGCGGTTTTCGGTCAGACATTTGTCGAAAACCAATCGAAAACTAAACGTGTAGAAAGCTTTTTAATTGCTTGTTTGGACGAGGGTTCAAATCCCTCCGGCTCCACAAAGTTCAACCTTCAACCTTTTTGGTTGGAGGTTTTTTGTTTTCACGCCAACCCTAATAGCTGTTTTACACGAAAAATTTCCTCTATATTTATTCACTTAAATTTTGTCATGAAAAAATTGATCAGTTATGCGTTAATCGCCTGTTTAGGCGTATTAAATCTTCAAGCACAGGTTACCTCTCCAGAAGCCTTTTTGGGTTATAAACTAGGTGAGCGATTCACCCCTCACCACAAAATGGTGGACTATTTTAAGGAAGTAGCGGGACAAAATCCAAACATCAAATTGATCCCCTATGGGGAAACCAATGAAAAAAGACCTTTGTTCGTGGCGGTATTGGCCAGTGCGGAAAATATGGCCCGTCTAGAACAAATCAGAACTGACAACCTTAAACGCTCAGGACTTATTTCAGGAAACCCAACTACCCAGGTGCCCATCAACTGGATGTCTTTTAACGTTCACGGAAACGAATCCGTCGGTATGGAAGCGGCCATCGCCACCTTTCACACCTTGGCTGATCCCTCGAATACCCAAGTTCAGGCTTGGCTAAAAGATCAAGTAGTGGTGATCGACCCATGCATTAACCCCGATGGGAGGGATCGATATGCGATGTGGTACAATCAAAAAATGAATACTTTGATGCAGCCCGATCCTCAATCCATGGAACACAGTGAACCCTGGCCTGGAGGAAGAGCCAATCATTATCTATTTGACCTCAATAGGGACTGGGCATGGCAAGTTCAGGTGGAAAGTCAACAAAGACTAAAACTCTACCAGCAGTGGATGCCTCAGCTTCACTTAGATTTTCACGAGCAAGGAATCGACAATCCATTTTACATGGCGCCTGCCGCAGAACCGCTTCACGCTCAACTATCCCCCTACCAACATCAATTCCAAGATCTGTTTGGACGTAATACAGCCAAATATTTTGACCAAATGGGCCGTTTTTATTTTACCAAAGAACGTTTTGACCTACTCTACCCAGCCTATGGAGACACTTACCCTATGTACAACGGCGCCATTGGCATGACTATAGAGCAAGGGGGCGGAGGGCGAGCAGGAATCGGCATGCGCAACGCAGTGGGCGACACAGTTACACTGGCACACAGGATTGAGGGTCATTACACAGCAGCGCTTTCCGCAGTAGAAATGACCAGTATTCATAAAGTGGAGTTACTCAAACAGTACAGCACTTATTTCAGTTCAAATGCCTCTGCCCCAAAGGGCAAATACAAAAGCTTTGTCATCAAACGAGAAAGTAACCCAGCGCAACTGGAAAAGCTGATGGCATTGTTGGACAAAAACGGCATTCAATACCAAAGAGCTAAATCAAAATCAGGAGTTAAAGGATATGCGTACCAAAGTGGTCAATCTCAAGCTGTATTCTCTGTATCTGATCAAGATTTATTGATCAGCGCTTATCAACCAAAATCAGTGTTGACCCAAGTGCTGTTTGAGCCCAATCCGCAACTAAATGATTCGATCACTTACGACATCACCAGTTGGTCTATGCCCTATGCCTATGGGCTAAACGCTTATGCTACTGAAGATAAATTAGTGGGGCAGGGTACCTTTAACTTGCCCAAAAAAGAGGTTCATACCCCTGACCAAACTCCGGTGGCCTACATAGCTGCCTGGCAAGGAACCAAACACGCTGCCTTTCTGGCCCAATTACTGCAGGCCAATGTTCGGGTAAAATATGCTGAAAATCCATTTAGCGTAGGTGGAAAAAGCTATCCCCAAGGAAGCTTACTGATCACCAAAGGAGGAAACCAACACCATAAAGATTTTGACGAAAAAGTAATCGAGATATCCCTTCAAAATCAGGTGGAACTAGAAACGTCTCCAACAGGTTATGTGGATTCGGGAAATGATTTTGGATCTCCAGAAATTCGGGTCATTGAGGCTCCTAAAATCGCATTGGTGGGTGGATCTGGCACCTCATCGTTAAACTATGGAGAGATCTGGCATTTCTTTGAACAGGAGCTTAAATACCCATTGGCCCAACTAGAGGCCTCATCCATAAATAGCGCAGATTTAAGCAAATACGATGTCATTATACTGCCCTCCTTGTTTGGCAGTGCGGTCAATGATCGATCTAAGCAAAAACTCACTGAGTGGGTAAAGGCAGGAGGGAAACTAATCGCTATTGACGGTGCCTTAGGGTTATTTGTTGATCAAGAGGGTTATGGACTAAAAACGTACAGCACAGCGGAGCAAAAAAAGGCTGCCGATAAACGCGCAGAAGAAATTACTGCTAAAGAGCGTTTGGCACCCCACAAACAAGCTGAGCGACTGGCGATTTCCGAAGAAGCTACTGGAGCCATCTACCAAGTCACTATGGACATCACTCACCCATTAGGTTACGGTACAGAAGGAATTTACTACACTTTAAAAAACAACAGCAACAGATATGCCTATTTAGACCATGGAGTCAATGCGGGCATCATCAAATCAGCCAAAGCATACAGAACTGGATTTATTGGATACAAGATCAAAGAGCAAATGGCTGAGTCCTTGGTAATTGGTTCGGAACGAATCGGAAGAGGTCACCTGGTATATTTTGCCGACAACCCCATTTTTAGGGGGTTTTGGGAAAGTGGTAAGTTGGTGTTGTCCAACGCGATATTTATGGTGGGGCAATAGTGCCTTTCAGCCTAAACCAATAAAAAACGCCCTTTCGGGCGTTTTTTTATTCGTAACAGTATTTAACTACTTGAAGCAGATCCTCTTCCACATCCAAGTCATAAGTTCCTGACTTAAAAAATTCTTTAAGGTTTCGCTGAGGAAACATTTTGATAAACCCAATCTTTGTTCTCGGCACTTCGATCAACTGCTCCGCTGCAGACTCCCATACAAAAAAAGTGTAAGTAGGTTGTTTAAATCCAGCGGGGGTGGGTCGTTCATACCCTGATCTTGGAGGTTTGGCCTCTTGAAAGCTGATTTTTTCTCTAAGAAAAAGAAGATAACCTTCTTTAATTACTCCTGCTGAAGCAAAATAACCGAGTCGATATTTTTTTTGATCATCGTTATACCCCAAGCAAACATAGGCCTTCGGGGTATTGGTTTTTAAAGTAACTACTAAACCCTTTTCCTTTTGAATATAATTTACCTTTTTAGCTTCCAACAATAATTCCATTTCATCATTAAATGCATTGTACTTGACCATATAATTGGTGGTCAGTCCAGAAATACTTGCCAAGGTGTATTCTTCTTGGATGTAAGGTGTCCCTTTGGCGTTGGCAAATCCCTGCTGAAACTTATCATATAGGGTTGAATTGTTGTTGAGGATGTGGCTGGCATTGGCCATGGATTCTTGACTAAAACCAGTATTTGACCATAAGATGGCCAAAAAAACAAAGAACAAAATCTTTTTCATTCATTGAAAATTTAGGGGATGAGTATCAAATACATCAACCAATTCAATCAAAAGTAATCACATTTCGATCATTGTGCACTCGCCTAGGCTAAAAAGCCCATTTTTTTTGACTAATTTTTACCATCATTTCTAGGATTATGAGCAATTATCACATCAAAAATTTAGAGGAATATTTTGCGGTCTACCGCAAGTCTATACGCCAACCAGAACTTTTTTGGCAGGAAGTAGCTGAGGAACACTTTGTCTGGCGCAAACGATGGTCCAAAGTATTGAGTTGGGACTTCAACAAACCCGAGATTAAATGGTTTGAAGGCGCACAGCTCAACATCACAGAAAATTGCATCGATCGCCACCTCAACACCAAAGCAGACAAGACTGCTTTCTTGTTTGAACCCAACGACCCTAAAGAACCTGCCCAACACATCACCTATCAGCAGCTATACGAGCGAGTAAACAAAATGGCCAACGTATTAAAGAGCCAAGGCATTCAAAAGGGAGATCGCGTGTGTATCTATTTGCCCATGATCCCTGAGCTGGCCGTGGCTGTTTTGGCTTGTGCGCGTATTGGCGCCGTTCATTCCGTAGTTTTTGCTGGTTTTTCTGCCGGAGCACTCGCGACAAGGATCAACGATTGCGATGCGCGCATGGTCATCACTTCAGATGGTTCATTTAGGGGCAATAAAACCATAGACCTCAAAGGAATTGTGGATGACGCACTCGAACATTGCCCAGGTACGTCCAGCGTGTTGGTGATCGAACGCACCAAAAACAAAGTGACCATGAAACCAGGGCGGGATCAGTGGTTGGCTCCACTGCTGGATGAGGCTGATGTACACTGCACTCCGGAATGGATGGACGCTGAAGACCCCCTGTTTATTTTATACACCTCAGGATCAACAGGTAAGCCTAAAGGCATGTTACACACCACTGCAGGATATATGGTGTATACGGCTTACACCTTTAAAAATGTATTTCAACACCAAAGCGAGGATATATATTGGTGTACGGCAGATATCGGTTGGATCACGGGACACTCCTATATCGTATATGGCCCACTGGCCAATGGAGCCACCACCGTACTCTTCGAAGGCATTCCCTCCTACCCTGATTTTTCTAGATTCTGGGATGTGATTGACAAACACAAAATCACCCAGTTATATACGGCACCCACCGCTATACGCGCCCTAGCCAAAGAGCGATTGGATTATGTCACTTCGCACGACCTCTCGAGTTTGCGGATTTTAGGAACCGTAGGTGAACCGATCAACGAGGAAGCGTGGCACTGGTACAACGACCACATTGGCAACAAGAGATGTCCCATCGTCGACACCTGGTGGCAGACAGAAACCGGAGGAATACTCATTTCTCCTTTACCGATGATTACACCGACCAAACCCACGTATGCGACACTTCCTTTACCCGGTATACAACCTGTGTTGGTCGATGAAAATGGTATTGAAATCACTGATAACCAGGTGGATGGACGCCTGTGTGTCGCGTTTCCCTGGCCATCGATTGCGCGGTCTATCTGGGGTGACCACCAAAGATTTAAAGAGACTTATTTTACCGCATTTCCCGGTAAATACTTCACTGGGGACGGAGCCCTTAGGGATGAAGTGGGTTACTACAGAATTACGGGTAGGGTGGATGATGTGATCATCGTCTCCGGGCATAACCTGGGAACGGCCCCGATTGAAGATGCCATCAATGAACATCCCGCTGTAGCAGAATCTGCTATTGTCGGATTCCCCCACGACATCAAAGGCCAAGCGCTGTACGGTTTTATCATCCTCAAGGACACAGGTACCTCAAGAGATCGAGATAACCTGAGTCGTGAAATCAATCAGGCCATTACGGAACACATAGGTCCGATTGCCAAGCTCGATAAAATTCAATTTGTTCCAGGACTTCCAAAAACGCGGAGCGGAAAAATCATGCGGCGCATTTTGCGGAAAATTGCCGCCGGTGAAACTGAAGGACTGGGAGACACCACTACACTGCTCAACCCGGAAATCATTGAAGAAATCATCCAAGGCAAAATATAATTTCAAAGAGGGGCCCTATCTTTGCCCGATAAGTGCTCATTATGGAAGAATTGATTTGGCTTTGTTGGGACTTTAGAGGACCCGATGCTGCGCGTACGTGTGCTCATCAACTGATACACCTAAAAGAATGGGCTCTAGACAGTATTCATCCTGTTTTAGATTATAAATCTGCGGACCACAACGAGGTTTGGTCCACCGCCTATATGCTGGTAAATCGCAGTGAAATGCTGTATTTCAGAGACTTGCTTAAACCACATAGAGGAGAGCTCGGCTAGACATTATTTTTATTTAAATTAATTCTAAATAGATTTGGAAAATCGATTGTCCAAAACTATTTTTGCAACCTATTTAGAATTAATCTCAATAAAATGAAGCTGAATTTCAACCTTGTTTTACCGATGTTATTGCTGGGAATATCCGGGCTATTGGCCCAGAATACTCCCGAAAAAAAGAAAGACTCCGTGGTCATGCTTCCCGAGGTCACCCTCGAGGCCAATGTACTTTTTGGCAGTGCTTTTGAGGCCAGAAACCGCACAGGAAGTGCCCACTTTATCTCCACCAAAGAACTAAAGCTCTATCAGTTTACCGATCTGCAACGATTGCTTCAATCGGTACCTGGAATCAATGCGTATGAAGAAGATGGTTTTGGTCTGCGCCCAAACATCAGTTTGCGCGGCACCTCACCGGAGCGATCAGCTAAAATAACCATGATGGAGGATGGAGTGCTTATCGCTCCTGCCCCCTATTCCGCTTCTGCAGCGTATTATATCCCTGTAGCGGCAAGAATGCAGTCTATCGAAGTACTTAAAGGAAGTAGCCAAATTCAATACGGTCCTTTCACCACCGGAGGAGCTATTAATCTAGTTTCTCTTGGAATTCCTCAAGCATCCACTGGAAGGGTTCAAGCCAGTTATGGCGGATTTGGCAATCGACTACTCGAGGTGAATCAAGGTGGGCACATCGGAGGATTTGGCTATGTAATCCAGGGCATTCATCAGGGAAGTAATGGCTTTAAGGAAATGCCTTATGGACTACCTACAGGCTATGACCTCAATGATTTTATGGGCAAATTATCCTATGATTGGACCAGTGGAGCCAGTAAACAAAGCCTGCAAGTCAAATACCAACAATCTGCTGAACGCGCTGACGAAACCTATCTAGGATTGACCGAAGCAGATTTTGCGAAAAATCCCAGAGCGCGCTACCTAGCCTCTTCAAAGGACCTCATGGACACCGACCACCAGCAGTGGATGCTCAGCCATACCCTGGCCTATTCAGACTTTGGGCGATTGACCACCACGGTGTACCGAAACAACTTTGGACGAAACTGGTATAAAATCAACGATGTCATTGCCCAGGGTGAAAAAAAGGGAATTGCCACCGTGGTGGCTGATCCGATTGCTTTCCCAAACCATTACACCGTCCTAAACGGGAATGCTGAAGCAGGAGATTTGATTTTGGTCAAGGCCAACAATCGCCAATACTCCGCCCAAGGGATTCAAACCAAATGGGACCACCACTGGATCAGTGGTTCAGCAAAAAACGATATTGAATTGGGATTGCGCATACACCGAGATGACGAAGACCGATTTCAATGGGTAGATCAATACAGCATTAACCCCCAAGGAATGAACCTAGTTCAATCGGGTACTCCGGGTACTGATGCCAACCAGATCACTACAGCCGATGCCACCGCTGCATACGCACTTTACAAATGGAAAAAAGGTGCTTGGTCAATTGTACCAGGACTGCGCATGGAATCCATTAAAATGAATCGAGAAAACTTTGGCAAGCATGATACCCAGCGCACCGGAAATGCTTTGGTATCCAATCAAAACTCGGTAACCGAGTGGATTCCTGGAATAGGTATGACCTATCGATTAAATCCCGATATTTCTTTTTTTGGGGGTGTGCATCAAGGATTTTCACCTCCGAGCAACACCCAAGGGGTGGACGTAGAGCGCAGTGTTAACTACGAGTGGGGTACCCGGATAGAAAAATCAAACCTCAGCACAGAATTGGCGCTTTACTTCAATGATTTTTCTAATCTATTGGGTTCAGACACAGCCGCCTCTGGGGGCACAGGAAATTTAGATCCATTTAACGCTGGAGCCGTTGACGTTTACGGATTAGAATGGTCGGCGGTTTGGTCTATGGATTGGTTCAAGCAGTTTCCCATGCAGCTCAGTGCTAACTATACCTGGACTCAAAGCTCCTTTCAGTCCAGTTTCAACTCAGCTTCTGACATTTGGGGGGTTATAGCACAAGGAGATGAACTGCCGTACATCGCAAAACATCAGGGGCAAATACAATGGAGTGCTCAATACCAAAAATGGAATGGATCTTTGAGGGCACACTACCAATCTGATATGAGAACCCAATCAGGAACAGGACCTATACCGCCACAAGAACTGATACCATCCCGTTGGGTGATGGACGCACAGCTCACCTATCTCATTACCCCAGGGGTTCAACTGAAAACAGTGGCTCAGAACCTGACCAATAACAACTACATGGTGTCGAGAGTTCCTGCAGGGTTAAGACCAGGAATCCCTTTCCACATCATGAGTGGGATTACTTGGCAGTGGTAGTCTTATCCTTTTGAACGATAGGCCTCAACCGCCCGAGCAACAGATCCATAGGTCTTGAGCAGTCTCAAGGCCTCTTCTGTTTCTATGCCCAAGGCTTGTTCGATGTAGGACGCACCCCTACCCACCAGTTTTTCATTGGTCAACTGCATATGAACCATTTTATGGCCTTCTACCCTTCCAATCCGGATCATATAGGCCGTTGAAATCATATTGAGGATCAATTTTTGGGAGGTTCCGCTTTTCATGCGGGTACTGCCGGTAACAAACTCAGGCCCCACATCACAAGCAATACCAATATCGGCAGTTAGCGCCAAAGGAGACCCTGGATTATTGGTAATTCCTGACGTCAATATACCTTTTGCCCGACAAGCTTCTATGCCCCCCAAAACATAGGGCGTAGTACCGGATGCAGCGATACCAACGACCACGTCATGTACATTGATGTCAAATGCCTGTAGGTCAAGCCAAGCCTGGGCTCGGTCATCTTCGGCTCCCTCCACCGCACGGCGGATGGCACCATCTCCACCCGCGATTATACCGATGACTTTGTCGTGAGGCATTCCGTACGTCGGTGGAATTTCTGAGGCATCCAGCACACCTAATCGCCCACTGGTTCCTGCGCCGATATAGAACAACCTTCCTTGGGGAAACCGTTCCACCAAAGCTTCCACCAATAGCTCGATTTGAGGCAAACACGAAGCCACAGCTAGGGCTACTTTGCGATCCTCAGCATTGATCGATGCCAATAACTCGGCGGTTGTCTTTTGTTCTAAATGGTCATACAATGAGGGCTGTTCGGTAATACGTATAAACTTCTGATCCATATATTATTGGGGAAAAAATTGAACACCTGCAATTGAATTAACTCGGGCGCCAGTTACCTCTGCTAAACAGTTCACCTGACCTGCGCGGTGTAAGGCACCCATGAATGCGAAAATCAATGCTTCTTTGGCATCTACCAATCCATCTTGAGGAACAACCAGAAAATGTTCGGGCAGATAGCTTTGCAAGCACTGAATCAAAAATAAATTATGCGCCCCACCCCCCGTGATCAACACTTTTCGATTGTCGGTGGTGAATTGGTTGATGGATTGGGCAATCTGGTAGGCGATGTGGTGGCAGGCCGTGTGGAGTTGATCTTTGATGTTGTGAAGGGATGTAGCTCGTTGGTCGATAAACAAAGGCCAAACACATTGATTAAACCACTCAACTCCTGTTGACTTAGGTCCCTGGATGCGGTAGTACTCCAGGTCGTTTAATGCGGCCAATAGTTCCGGCAACAGGTGGCCCGAGGCCGCGATTTCACCACCGGCATCGTACTGATATCCTAATGTCTCCGCCAATCGGTTGAGCAACATATTGCAAATCCCCACATCAAATGCCTTTCTGCTGCCCTGAAATTTCATGGATATATTGCAAATCCCCCCTAGGTTCAGACAAAACCCGTATCGACCGAAAAGCAATTCATCCCCAATGGGTACTAATGGTGCTCCTTGTCCACCTAGGGCCACATCCTGGCTTCTAAAATCACAAATCACTTCGCTTGCTGAGGCGTTGCTCAAAGACTGACCATCGCCGAGCTGAAACGTATATCCTTGATCTGGTCTGTGGTGTACTGTATGTCCATGACTGGCAATTGCATCACAGGTCAATCCCTTGGTTTGCAACCAATTTTTGGCCTGGGCGCCCAACCAAATACCATAATCGCGGTGGGCTAAATCCAATCGTTCTGGCAGATAAGTCAATGCCTCGGAGAGTTCCCGCCTCATCTGGGTCGTATACTCCAGGGTTTGAGCAGCAACTAGGGTGTAGGTCCAACCCGCTTCCCGCTGCATAAAATCAGCCAAACAAAGGTCTAACCCATCTAAAGAGGTACCTGACATCAACCCTAAAATACGCTGCTTATTCACTGTGAAAAGGTACATTTTTTGTCCTCAGGATTTGTTTATCTTTGAAAAAAATGAACCCCATGCTCATCATTGGAATTGCTGGAGGAACCGGTTGTGGCAAAACCACAGTGGTTCAGCAAATGGTTGAGGCGCTCTCTAATGACCAAGTGAGCGTGCTTTCTCAAGACAACTACTACAAAGACCTGTCGCACCTAGATTTTGAATCCAGGTGCACCACAAATTTTGACCATCCCAACGCCATTGATTTTGAACTGCTTAAATCCCACCTGAACGATCTGAAATCTGGTCGTGCGATCAAGCAACCCGTCTATTCATTTGAACAACACAACCGGACTGAAGAGTTCGTCTTGGTGCAACCCACATCAGTGGTCATTGTAGAGGGAATTTTGGTGCTTTCTGACCCTGAACTCAGGGCGCTTTACGACATTCGCATTTACGTGGAGGCAGATGCTGATGAACGACTGATCAGAAGGCTTAAACGGGATGTACAGGAAAGGGGAAGGGACACTCAGGAAGTTCTGGAGCGTTACCAAACCACCCTAAAACCGATGCACGAAGCCTTTATTGAGCCCTGTAAAGCCCACTGTGATCTGATCATTCCCAACAACCACTACAACACAGTGGCCATAGACGTAGTAAAAGCAGTTATTCACCAAAAATTACAATCGTGATCAGTCGCTTCAATCGTTGGAAAGAAAAAACTTGGTTTAAAACCATCACCAACATCTATGTGGTTATACTAAGCGTTTTTGCCATATGGATGTTGTTTTTTGACACCAACTCGCTCATGATACAACGAGAGTTGCAACATGAAATCGATGAACTTGAAGCCCAGAAAATATTTCTGATTCAAGAAATCAATAAAGATCGCGCAGCCTTAAAGGAATTGAATCGACCTGAAGCGATGGAAAAGGTAGCTCGGGAGAAATATCAATACCACAGAGCTGACGAAGATGTGTACCTCATAGAGTTTAAAGACAGTATTAACCCTCAAGATGAATAGCGAAAATCCCATGGATGAACCCATGCGGTTCAATGCCCAACAGTGGAAACAACTGCTGCAATGGCAACTCGATGGAAAAAGCTACCAAGAGTTGATCAGTCCGGAAATCGAGGGCATTCAAATCAAACCCTTTTACGACGCGGAAGATCTTCCAAAAGTAGTACCCGATTTAGAGCACCCCAAAAAGGTTTACCTGCAAGAGCGCATCCGGTCAAAAGATGATCAACAGGGTTGGATTAGCGCCCAAGAAGCACTAGCCAAAGGTGCTGACAAACTGCGCATCACCTGGTTAGGGTCATCAACTGACGCCTTGGCGCTGATGAATAAACTCGGAGCATTTCCTGTGGTTCAACATTGGGTATTTTACAGCGTCACAGAAGAGTTCATCGATCAATTCTCCAGATTATCACCTGCTTTCAAGGATACCGTTCGTGTTGAATGGGATCCATTGGCCATGCTCGCTATCACGGGGAATTGGGTGACAACCCAACAAAATGATCTAGCTCATTGGCGGCAAATGCATTCCCTTCTGGCTTTAGATCATCTGTGTATCGATGTTTCAAGGTATCAAGAGTCTGGAGGATCAATCATCCAACAACTGGCCTACACTATGGCTCAGTTGGAGGTGTATTTCAATTTATTACCCGAGCCCCTAAAGTCATCAGACCAAGTGATCAGCCAGGTACACGTTTACACCGTGAACAGCGGAGATTACTTTATGGAAATGGCTAAAATCAAGGCTTTGCGTTGGTTGGTTGTTTCGATGGGATCCTGGTATGGACTTTCGCTGACTTGTCACGTAACGGTTCGGCCCTCAAGAAGAAACAAAACAGCCTACCACACCACGCAGAACACCTTGAAAAGCGCAGCGGAATTGCTCAGTGGACTAATGGGTGGGGCCAGTGCACTGGCCCCACTCGCCCATAATGAATTGATTCAAAGCGGTGATGTTCAAGCCCAACAAGAGGCCTTCCACCAACTGGCCATTTTAGTGCATGAAACTGGTTTGGTGGGACAAGACCTAGGTGCGGGAAGTTATTATGTCGCATATTTAACCGATCAGTGGGCGCAAAAGGCATTGGCCCTGAATCAATCGATCAGAAATTCAGGGGGTTGGATCAAAGCCATGAATCAGGGCAACATCCAGCAAAAAATAGAACAACACCACGAGAAAACACTCAAAGCTTATCAAGCTTTGGAGAGAAAACAACCTTCAGATAAGGATTTGGATACCACGCACTGGACTAAGTCGCCATTTAGCCGACTTGTTCCAAAAAAAACATCCATTGCCCTACTTCCGGTTCGGAGATTGTCTGAGGCAGATGAACGAAAATGGTACCGCCTGTGAAACGCAAAGGAACACATGACGAACTCCAGGGAAGTGCATTTGTGGAACAAGCTTCCTGGCACCAGGGAATGATCGCTGGAAAATCGCCTTTTCTCAGAGGGCCTTATTTGAGTATGTACGTACATAAGCCTTGGACCATACGGCAATATGCGGGATTTTCCACGGCTGCCCAAAGCAATGAATTTTACAAAAAGAATTTGGCCGCTGGCCAGACGGGATTATCTATAGCCTTTGACTTACCCACACATAGAGGCTATGATAGTGCTGCGGATGAAGCTGTAGCAGATGTGGGGAAAGCGGGGGTAGCCATAGATACTTTAGACGATATGTGTGCGCTTTTTGAGGGAATTGATATGAGCAAAGTATCCGTGTCCATGACCATGAATGGAGCGGTACTTCCCATTATGGCGTTTTACATTGCTGCAGCACAGAGACAGGGAGTGGAACAGCACCAACTCAGGGGGACGATTCAAAATGACATCCTTAAGGAATTCATGGTGCGCAACACCTACATATATCCTCCTGAAGCTTCTATGGAAGTAGTGGCCCAGGTGATGGAATACTGCACCCACAAAATGCCTTTATTTAACAGCATCAGTATTTCGGGTTACCACCTTCAAGAGGCGGGTGCTTCAACAGCGCAAGAATTGGCCTACACTTTGGCCGATGGGTGGGCCTATGTGCGCGCGGCCCAAGAAAAGGGATTATCGGTAGATGACATTGGGCCAAGACTTTCATTTTTTTGGGGAATCAGCATGCGCTGTGTCGATGAACTAGCCAAATTGAGGGCGGCCAGGGTTTTGTGGTGCCGCATCATGAAACTCATGGGGGCCAAGAATGAAAAATCATGGGCTTTAAAAACACACGCACAAACCAGCGGATGGAGCTTGACTGCACAATGGCCCAAAAACAACTTGACTCGAACAGCGGTTGAGGCAATTTCTGCCATACTGGGAGGAACTCAAAGTCTGCACACCAACTCATTTGACGAAGCTTTAGCGCTGCCTACGGATGACTCTGCCCGATGGGCTCGAAATACACAAATTTATCTGCAAGGTGAAGCAGGATTGACCCGACCCATAGATCCATTAGGTGGAAGTTATTTACTGGAAGAAAGGACCTTGTCATTAATTGATGAGGCTTGGGAAATAATCACAGAGATTGAACAGCTGGGTGGAATGACCCAATATGTTTTGGCAGGTACCCCCAAGAAGTCGATTCTGAAGGCTGCTGCCAAAACTCAAGCGCAAATCGATGCGGGTACCTACCCGATTGTTGGGGTCAATGCATTTATCGCTCACGAACTTGAAAAGCCACATGTGCGATACATACATCTGGATGAGGTATTGGAAAACCAATGTAACCGACTAAAAGAACACAAGTTAAAAAGAGACACAGCACTTTGTGCTCAATCGTTGACCGCCCTAAAAAAAGCAGCTCTGGATAAAAAAACAAATCTGTTAGAAGCTTCCGTAGTTGCGGCTCATCACGGAGCTACCTTAGGTGAAATAAGCGAAGTGTTGGTCCAAGTATTTGGCCGATATCAACCTGAACCTACTGGAGTAACCGGTGTTTATCAAGCTGAATTAAAAACACAGGCCTCGTTTATTCGTTCGGTATCTACTGGGGAAAGCTGGGCCAAAAAAAATGGAAGAAAACCGAAAATTCTCCTGGCTAAAATGGGCCAAGATGGACATGATAGGGGGCTTTACGCCGTAGCGGCAGCCTTGAGTGATCAAGGTTTTGACGTGAAGATGACTCCGCTTTTTCAAACCCCCGAACAAGTGGGCTATATGGTCCAAAATTGGGGAGCAGACCTGGTAAGTATCTCCAGTATGACTAATGGACATGGGGCTCTAGTGCCTTCATTATGTCAGTGGTTAAAGAAACTTGGATTAGGCCATGTAAAGGTTATTTTGGGTGGAATTATTCCCGAAAATGACATCGATTCCATGAAAGCACATGGGGTAGATTTGATTTTTGGTCCAGGTACTGACCTGACCTCTGCAGCACAAGACATCTATCAACTCCTGAATGAAGACATCAAGAATGATTGATTTACCATGGTGTTAACAATTTCTCTTTTTAGCCCTTGTCAATTAATTGTATTTTTACCCACAATTTGAACCATCTATGGGTAAAATCATTGCAGTTGCTAACCAAAAAGGAGGTGTAGGCAAGACTACCACCAGCGTAAACCTAGCTGCCTCATTGGGCGTACTAGAAAAAAAAGTATTGATTATCGATGCTGACCCCCAAGCCAATGCCACTTCTGGGTTAGGTATTGATGTAGCCCAGGTTTCTGTAGGCACTTACCAAATTTTGGAACATACCGCCTTGGCTGTTGAAGCTATTGTACCTACAGATTCTCCTAATCTGGATATCATTCCTGCCCACATAGATCTAGTCGCTATTGAAATAGAATTAGTGGACATGCCTGACCGGGAACAAATGCTGAGAAAGGCGTTGGCTCCGATCAAAGAAGCTTATGACTATATCCTCATCGACTGTGCTCCTTCATTGGGACTACTCACGCTGAATGCACTAACAGCAGCTGATTCTGTAGTCATCCCAATCCAATGCGAATATTTTGCTCTGGAAGGCCTGGGGAAATTATTGAATACCGTAAAAAGTGTTCAAAAAATACACAACCCTGGTTTAGATATTGAAGGACTTTTGCTCACGATGTATGATTCTAGACTCAGGTTATCCAATCAAGTAGTCGATGAAGTGAGAAAGCATTTCAATGACATGGTATTCAAAACAGTGATTCAGCGTAATGTACGCCTGAGTGAAGCTCCTAGTTATGGGGAAACTATCATCAAATACGACGCGAGCAGCAACGGCGCCCAAAATTACCTAAATTTGGCCCAAGAGCTTCTCGAGAATAATTCCACATATGGCCAAAGCAACTAAAAAACAAGCTTTAGGAAGGGGCCTATCTGCCCTATTAAGTGATCCAAATACAGATATTAACTCTGCTCAGGACAAAAATGCTGATCAGGTCATCGGCCAGGTCATCAACCTTGCTTTGGATCGTATCCAAGTCAATCCTTTTCAACCCAGGACGCACTTTGACGATCAACAACTTCAAGAGTTGTGTCAATCGATTAAAGAATTGGGTGTTATTCAACCCATAACCGTTAGAAAAACTGACTTTAATACCTTTCAGCTCGTCTCTGGTGAACGGCGATACAGAGCCTGCAGATTGGCTGGCGTTCCCTCTATTCCAGCCTATGTGCGTATTGCCAACGACCAAGAGTCCTTGGAAATGGCTTTGGTAGAAAATATTCAGCGACAAGATCTAGATGCGATTGAAATTGCCTTGTCTTACCAGCGTTTGATGGACGAGGTGCAATTGACTCAAGAAATGATGGCCCTAAGGGTTGGGAAACAACGATCCACAATAGCTAACTACCTCAGATTATTGCAATTAGACCCTATAGTTCAATCCGGTATACGCGATGGTTTTATCACTATGGGGCATGGTAAAGCATTGGCCCACGTTACGTCTGCTAAACAGCAGATTCAGTTTTATGAACGCATCGTAGCGAAAAACTTATCGGTGCGCGCCACTGAGGCTATGGTTCAGCAACAAAACACTCATTCAACTGCTAAAACACCCAAATCCGGTGAATACGCCACCCAGCAGGCTGCTCTAAGCCATCTTTGGGGTACCCCAGTATCGATTCAAGCCAAAGGTGCAGGAAAAGGGACGGTTACCTTTTCCTTCAAATCAGTTAAAGAGCTTGAGGAGTTGACTAAAAAATTCATCGGTGAATCCTAAACACTTTTTACTGGTTATGATCGGGTTGTTGAGCATGAATCCCTTTTGGGGAATTGCCCAAGAAAGCGAACCTGTATATTCCATCCAAACAAAAAAAAACAAAGAGGAGAAATTAGGTGCCTTTGATCGGGGTGAGGCGGCTGAAATCAACCCATTGGCTCCGGCAAAGGCCGCTTTTTTTTCGGCAGTTCTGCCAGGGCTGGGTCAGGCCTACAACAAAAAGTATTGGAAAATTCCGATGGTTTACGCTGCCCTAGGGAGTAGTCTCTATGGCTACCTCAACAGTCAATCCGCCTACACTGAATTCAGAAATGCCTTTAAATCCCGGAGAGCTGGATTTATGACCGATAAATACTACGACCTGAACAACAGTGGATTAGTGCCTGGATCACCAGATATTTCAGATAGTTCACTACAAAAGGCTCAAGAACTAGCACAGGACAACAGAGACCTCGCCTTGGTGGTCACCATCGGTATCTATGCGTTAAATATCATCGATGCCAATGTAGATGCGCACTTAAAGCAATTCAATGTAAGTCAAGACCTTAGTTTTCAGTGGAGTCCCACTTTAGAAAAGTCCGGAATCGATCAACAGTGGTACACCGGTGTACAATTGAGCTTAAGATACTGATATGAAAATTGCCTTATTTGGATATGGCCGTATGGGTCAATTGATCAAAGAGATTGCTTTAGCACAGGGGCACGAGGTACCTGTGGTCATCGATCAGAAATTAGACCACGTTGACTTGTCAGCCATAGATGTAGCTATTGATTTTAGTACACCTGAATCAGCCTTTCACAATATCTCCCTTTGTGCCGCACAATCGGTACCTGTGGTCTGTGGAACAACTGGATGGTTGGATCAATATGAAGACGCCGTTGCCCTTTGCTCAAAACAAGGAGGGTTACTTTACGCTTCCAACTTCAGCATTGGGGTAAATATTACGTTTCGTATCAACGAAATTTTGGCTCAGATGATGGCCTCCTATCCCGTGTATCGAGCATCAATTACAGAAATACATCACACCAAGAAATTAGATGCGCCTAGCGGCACTGCGATCACACTCGCTCAAGGAATCATAGATTCAGGCCAATACGCTCAATGGCAATTGGCACCTAATAGTACTAACGAGCAAGACCTCCCAATTAGCTCCATCAGAGAAGGTGATGTTCCCGGAACACACCTAGTCACGTACCAAAACGACATAGATACCATTGAACTCAAGCACACGGCTCATTCCAGACAAGGGTTTGCTCATGGAGCGGTTATGGCTGCTACCTGGTTAGTGGGCAAAAAAGGAGTATATTCTATGCGGGATATCATTGACAACCCCATTAAACCATAAAAAATGACTTGGACACATTGGTTGCTATTTTTTCTAGCTATTCAACTCCTACACGGAGCAGCTACCTATCCGCTCTATAAAAAAATAGGTCACGCACCTTGGAAAGCATTTATACCCTTGTACAATGTGTGGATATTGTTGAAGATCATCCACAGGCCTACCTACTGGATCATTCTGTTGTTGCTCCCTGTGGTGAACTTAATCATGCTACCCGTTATTTGGGTAGAGACGATCAGATCATTTTCACTAACCTCAAGAAAAGAGGCATGGACGGTGGTTCTCTCTCTAGGGTTTTATTTGTTTGTGGTTGGTCGAAAGGCAGAACAACTCACCTATCAACCTGATCGCGAGAAAATGCCTAAAACTGGTGCCGGCGAATGATTGAGTTCTATGGTATTTGCCATTGTTGCCGCGAGTGTTGTCCACACTTATTTTCTACAGCCTTTTGTAATTCCAACTGGATCGCTAGAGCGCACTTTGTTAATCGGCGACTTTCTGGTGGTTTCTAAATACCACTACGGGGCAAGAATACCCATGACACCACTGGCTGCACCCATGGTTCACGACAGTTTACCTGTAGTGGGGAAAAAATCATACCTCAGCAGCCCGCAGATTCCCTACCTGAGAATACCCGGATTTGCCCCGGTGAGAAGAAATGATATCGTCGTATTTAGCTGGCCTCAGGACACAGTGCGTTTTTTTCGAGATCCCTCGAACATCAGAATCGACAAACCTATCGATAAAAAATCGAATTATGTCAAACGTTGTGTGGGTATTCCAGGGGACACCCTGAGTATTGTGGATGGACAAGTCATGATCAACCACTCCCCCCTAGAATACGACGATAGGGCCCGTTTACAACACAATTATGCGGTTTTTGCCCAGCAGGGAATTTCAGCCCAAAAACTAAAAGGATTAGGGATCGATGGATTTAACAGAACGTATAGCATAGCCCAACTCAACCAAAGTCAGGCCGATGCGATTATGCGTTCGGGAGCAAGTATTTACAACAACCCACAAGGAAATGGATACCTGATTTTAACCTTTGACAAGGGCATCGATCCTCAGGTTGTCCGCCAACAAGGTTTGGTGGTAACAGAATTGATGGATCGAGAGAAATGGCTTACCCTAACTCAAGAATCCGCACAAATCCTAAAACAAACCAAAGGGATTGATTCGGTGGTTCAACAAACTGCCGGAAAAAATCGCTACAACCCCAGTATTTATCCACATACGCCCCTACTTGCCTGGAATGAAGATCAATACGGCCCGATTTACTTACCTAAAGCAGGAGACCAAATAGAATTAACTCCCGAAAACGTACTTGTCTACAAAACAGCGATCCGTGATTATGAAGGACATGAAATCTTACAAAAAGACAATCAGGTTTATGTAGATGGACAAGTACAGACCCACTACACATTTGATCAATCCTACTATTGGATGATGGGCGATAACCGACATAACTCTGAGGACTCTCGCTTTTGGGGTATGGTACCAGAGAATCATATTTTTGGTAAACCAATATTTATATGGATGAGTATTGATGGATTTACCGAAAGCATCAGTCAATGGCGCATTCGTTGGGACCGTGTATTTACGGTCGTCCACGGTTCAGGCCAACCCCGCTCTTACTTTGCCTACTTTATAGGCGCATTACTGATCTATTATGGAGTAAACTATTTTAGAAAACGCAAATCGAAACAAGCGTGAAGGTAATCGTTCCTACTTATCTCCCCTTGATTCCAACATTTGCAGCCATCATCCAAGGGGATGTGGTTTGGGAAGTTTGTGGTACTTATCAAAAACAATCCTATAGAAATAGGTCTTTGATCGCTACCGACCGTGGAGCATTGACCCTGACTATACCCATTGCGCACAGAAACCACCGCCAGGCTTTTCAAGAGGTGCAAATAGATCCTAACGAACCTTGGCAGCGCACGCATTGGCGCGGTATACAAACCGCATACCGCAGTGCTCCGTACTTTGAATTCTTCGAGGATCGATTGGTTCGATTATTTGAAGAAAGCTTTACGTACTTGATTGATGTGAATTTCAAAAGCATGGAAATTCTGTGTCAATGTGCCAAACTGCCAATACCTCAATCAAAAACTGACGTATATGTCAAGGAATTGACTCCTGATTCTGACAAGCGTATGTGGGCCTCAAGCAAATATAGGCCTAGCATTAGCCCAAAGCCCTATGCACAGGTTTTTTCCGATCGACACGGCTTTATACAAGGCCTATCATTTCTTGATTTATTATGCAATGAAGGACCTTCAAGTATCGAATACTTCAAGCAAATAACCCTCTAATTCGGGGAGGTGAAATTCAGGCGCACCAAAACAGGAAAATGATCCGAGTAAGGTAATTCAGTAACTTGGTGGCCATTCACCTCAAAAGCTTGGTCGACCAATACATAATCGATCCTCAGCGGAAGAAAAACAAACCTAAAGGTGCTCCCAAACCCCACACCTTTTTCAAAAAAGGTGTCTTTCATATCCGTTCTTATGGTATGGTAGACCGAAGAAAACTGGTTGTTGTTGAAATCCCCTAAAACTATATTGGGATACGGAGAACGATCCTTATGCGCAGAAAGCAGTACTGATTGAGATTCTTGTTTGTCAAATGAGCGCCCAATGCGATCATACAAGACGGCTAATTTTTGGGCCCATTTACTTTTGGTCGTATCCCTAAGCACTTCTTGATTGGCGCGATTCATTAATTTAAGCGATTGAAAATGAGTGTTATACACACGAACCACTCGGTCCTTCAATTCAATATCCGCATAAATAGCTGTATTAGAACTAGAGGGGAAATCGATACGGCCTTTGGACACAATGGGATATTTAGACAATATGGCGACCACGGAACGCTCCTTATTATCTCTTGAGGAATAGGTTTGGTAGGGGTACTGTTTAAAGGCGGCCAAAAACTCGGTATCAAACTCTTGAAAGGCCAATACATCTGCCTGTGAATTTTGAGCAAAAGCCACTATACTGTCCGCTAAGTATTCTTCTTGGGTCCAACGATATTTGTTTAACAATTTGACGTTATAACTCATAACAGTCAAAGCGCTTTCGTCCGAATCCGCTTGGCTATTATTCCATCGGTATACAGGTCCAAATTGCCAATGTGTCAACAGCAAAACTATCACCGACCACCAGGCCATTGATTTCCAACGAAAAATCCAATACAACAAAAACAAGGTATGCCCGAGCCATAAAAAGGGCATCGCTAAACTAAAAAAAGAGAGAAAATAGTAACCATCCCCAGGCAGAAATGGTGCGAGCTGAGCCACCACTGTTATGGCTATCAGCACCAAATGCGCCGCCTTCATCAATGAATTAGTAATTTCACTGGGTTTAAACATGATCGGGACCTTGTTGAAATAAAAAATCTTTTTCCTCTTGAGTCAATGAATCGTAACCAGAGGCACTTATCTTATCTAAGATAGCATCTATTTTTCGTT